>Ga0193964_1000533_pt1 | contig 18402 bp, 14 predicted proteins | sample FB_7_MG_FD_140323 | JGI IMG/M metagenome (GOLD analysis project Ga0193964, IMG submission 140323) | Microbial mat bacterial communities from the Broadkill River, Lewes, Delaware, United States - FB_7_MG | ecosystem: Environmental > Aquatic > Freshwater > River > Microbial mats | place: USA... | reverse complement strand
TCTAGATGCTTTATACCACTCATCTGCAATTTTTTCAGTTAAAAATCGTCTATTATACGTTTTCGTTAATTCATCAATAATAGATAGATTTTTTAATCTATTATTAAGTTTTTTTAAATTTTCTTGCGCTTTTTTTCTTTCATCTATTTCTTCTGATAACAAATTATTTTGAAAACTATTATTTAAAGCTATTGCAATATACGCACTAAGAATTTTAACTATTTCAAAGTCAACTTTTTCATATGCAAATTTATCATAACTTTGTAATGTAAGTAAGCCTATAAATTCATCTTCAACCATTAAAGGACAAAATATTGCAGATTCCATATCACTAAACTCCTCTAAATTTTCTTTATTTAAAGGAACTTCCCATGTATCAATATATTTATCATATTCATTTTCAACATCTTCTAATAAAATTGGCTCTCTATTATTTATTGCCCAAATTGCAAAACTTTCTCTATCTTTAAGCGAAATTGATAAGTTTTCATATCTTTTATTTTGTTCAATGTACATATTATATTCTAATGTATTTTTTTCTGCATTTTTTGTCCCAACTGCAAAAACTGTAACATCCATTAAATCATATAAATACAAATATACTGAAGTGAAAATTTCTTCAAAATCAAATGTTGAAGTAATATATTGCCCTATAGTTTCAATTAATGATAATTGTCCTAATATTCTATTTAGAACTTCTGATTTTTCTTTTAATTCCTTATTTTTCTCTTTTAAAGCAACATTTCTAATTCTATCAATTTCCTTTGCATTTTCAGCTTGAGTAATTTGATATCTTTCAGTTAACGTTTCAATTTCGTTACTTAAATAGCTATCTTCTTGTTTCTGTTTAAAATTATGAGCTTCTTTATATTTTTCTAATGCACTATCAAATATATTATTTTTTTCATAATATGTTGCATACATATAAGCAATTTTAGCTCTATGTTCATATTCATCTACTTTTAAAAAACTATTCATTTTTTCTAAATAACTATCTGCTTTATTTAGATCATTTACGCCTAGATAAGCTTCAATTAAACATTCATATATGTTTTTTTTAATTTCACATTCTCCTAATTTTTCGCAAAAAACTAATCCTTCTTTAAGTATCTGCTCTGAATTTTCTATTGGCATATCGTCTTTTACTAATTTATACATAAGAAAATATATCTCTGGTAATAACTCAATTTCCTCTCCAAATTGCGCTAAAAACATTCCTTCTTCTGCATATTTAAGTGCCCTTTTTTTATTTCCAAGTTCATAATAACAGTGAGCAATATTAATATATGAATATGCGCTCCCCTCTTTTTTCTCCAATTCGCCATATATCTCCAAAACTTCAGAATATAATTCAAGTGCCGTTTCATAATCTCCTAAATGTCTATATACTTCTCCCATATTATTTTTAATAATAGTATCTAGTTTGGGATCTTTATCATTAATTTTATTTTTAATTTTTATCATTAATTCATATTTAAATAACGCCCTCTCATATTCTCCAATATCAGTAAAAAGATTACCCAAGAAATTAAGTACTTTAAGATACATTGAATTAGGAATATCTATCAATATTTCTGCAGCTTTTGATAAATAATTATAAGCAGTTTGATATTCATTTTTATAATATTTTAAATACCCATATCTAAAATAAATTTCTGCAATTATTTCTTTATCATCAATTTTATCTATAAGTTCTAACGTTTTCTCTGAAATTTCCATAGCTTTAGAAATATCATTAGTATGAATAGAAAAGATTTCATCTAACATCTGTCTTGCCTTCGCTAAATAATTCTTATTTGATTCCATTTTCTATCCCCCAATCCATACTAATAGAATGATACCCATCTCTTTCATCTTCTTTAACCATATAAAGAGCCTTATCTGCTGTAGCAACTAAATGTTCATATCTTCCATTAATATTAGCATATCCATATGCTGCTCCCATTGAAAGTGTCACATATGGCTTAATATCAGATGTTTCATGCTTCATTTTAATATTTTTCATGTCCTCATATATATTTTTCAAAAGTTTCTTTAGTCCATTTTCATTAGTATATGGCAATACAATAATAAATTCATCTCCACCAAATCTAGCAATAAAATCACTTTCCCTTTTAACATTGCTATTTAGTATTCTCACAACTTTTTTTAAGCATCTATCACCTTCTAAATGACCATACGTATCATTGTATTCTTTAAATCTATCTATATCTACAATAACTACTGCTAACAAACTTTTATCTCTTAGCGCTCTATTCCAAAGTTCTTCCATTTTTTCTTGAAAATATCTCCTGTTATATGCTCCTGTCAATTCATCTAATACAGATAAATCTCTAAGTCTATAATTAATTTCTTTTAATTGTCTTTCAACCGATTTTTTTTCGCTAATCTCATTTTTTAATTTTAAAGATCTTTCCGCATTGTATATTGCAATTGCTAAATAAGTTGAAATTGATTTAACAAGATAATAATCCTCCTCATCAAATGCATCTTTTTCTTTATTTTGAATAGTTAATACTCCAATAACTTCTTCTCTTAAAATAAGAGGACAAAAAAACGCTGAATGATTTATTTCTCCTACTTTTGATTGAACACTTAAATCAATTTCTAAATATTTTTTATGCGCCTTTTCTAAATCTTTTATCCATGATATTTCTTTATTTTTAATTACCCACGTTGAAAAATTAACTTCTTCTAAGTCTGTATCTACCATAGGCATTTTTATTCCATCTTCAATATAAAGTTTATATGATAAAACTTTTTGCTCTTTTTCAATTAATCCAACTGCAATTGTATTTATTTCCATAAGTTCTGACAACTTAGTGTACATTATCTCTAATATTCGTTCTAAATCTAATGTTGACGTCATCATTCTACCTATTTCACTTATTAATTGCATTCTTCTATATGCACTTTCAATAGCTTTAGATTGAATTTCTAAAGCTTCTATTTTTTCTTTTAATTTTATATTCTTTAATTCATATAGTTCCTTTTCTTGCTTATCTTTTATATTTTGATATTTCACTTTAACAATAGTTTTTTCAAGTTCTTTTTGCTTTTTATACCCTTCTTCTGATAATTTATAATATTCTTTATATGATTTAATTGAAGCTTGCATATCTCCAACTACTTCATGCGCTTTAGCACAAAAATGAAGCGCTTTTTTTCTATAAATTAATTTTTGTGTTTCATTGCATTCAGTAAAATATTCATAATATTTAAAAACATCTTTATATCTCTTGGCTTTATAAAATAATTCCATCATCTTTACCAATATTCTTTGCAAGAAGAATGATTCTTCTAATCTTTTGCATTCATTTCTAGCTTCTTCTAATACTTCTAATGCCTTTTCTTCATTACCCTCTTCTTCAAATATTTCAGCCTGAGTAATTCTTCCATATAAATAAACTAAATCTTGTCCTTCCTCTTTTGCAAAATCAAGGCAACTTCTATTATATTCTTTTGCTCTTTTAAAATCTCCAATTTTTAAGTATGCAGCGGAAAGATTATCAAATGTTATTCCTCTATTTAATCTTTTAGGCAAACTTAAATCAATTTCCAAACTCTTTAAATAAAATGGAATTGCTTTTTCATACTGTCCATGTTCTCTATGAATTTCTCCAATATTATTATATAAATCTGCCTGTATTGGCCTATTATTTAAACTTTCGTTTAACTTAAGCGCTTTTAAATAGCAACTCATAGCCTCTTCATATTTCGCTAATTCAAGTTGAATATTACCCATTATTTTTAGACAAGTTAACTGCATATTTTCATTATTGGTTTCCTCACTGATACCAAGTGCTTTATCTATATTTGTATAAGCTTTATCCATTTCTCCAATAACCCAGTATGCAAAGCCTAAATTTATTAAGCTTTCTGCTATCAAAGGTGAATTCTCTATGTCATATGAAATACTCAATGCCTGTTTTGCATATTCAATAGATTCTTTAGGTTTTTTTCTTAAATAGTACTTCGCCTGCTTATTTAAGCTATTTATTTTATTTACATCTATTAGATTTTCTTTCATTACATACATCCCCTCAAAAATTACACATACTTACTTATTATTATACCATATTTCTTTTTTTTAATTCTTTGTCTTTTAAAGACTTATATTAATTTAATTTTCTTTTTATTCTAAGTATTTTTTAATTTTTATCTTAGGTCAATTTCATTTAATTAATTTAAACTTATAGTATCAAAAATATTATTAAAGGAGTGTTATTATGAATATTAGAATTGAAGACATTGAAACATTAAGAAAAAAGGCTAGAATATCTTATAGTGAAGCTAAACAATATCTTGAAGATGCAGATGGTGATATAGTTGAGGCATTAATTAAACTAGAAAAAGAAGGTAAAACTCGCAAATCACAGTCAATTAACGGAGAAGATTTATTTAATTATCGTTTTGAAATGGGTTTTAAAAACAAAAAATGGTTTAATATCCCTTTTATTATTGCTGCAATAATTTTTATCATTTCATTTCCTGTGAGTTTTCCACTTTTATTAATTGCACTTTTTTGCGAAATATATATTGCTTTTGGTAAAAAAGATGATATGCATTTTATTAGATTTAAATATGAACATTCAAATGTTAATAACTCAAAAAACAATACCCAATCTTCAGATAATTATGACATTGATGAAAACTAATACTACAGGGAACAATTCTCTTGATTTGAATTTGTTCCCTGTATACATATATCCTTTTAATTCCTTTATTTAATAACTTTGATATGTCATAATAAAACATATAATAAATTTGCGGGGTGAAAATAATGAAACCTAAAATATTGATCATTGAAGATGAAAAAAAAATAGCTAGGTTTATTCAATTAGAATTAGAACATGAAGGTTATATTACTAAAGCTACTTATGATGGTCGTTCTGGAATAGATATATTTAATAGTTTTAACCCAGATTTAATTATTTTAGATCTAATGCTTCCGAATTTAAATGGCATTGAAGTTTGTAGACGAATAAGGCAAACAAGTTCTCTACCAATAATCATGTTAACTGCGAAAGATGGAACAATGGATAAAGTTATGGGCCTTGATATGGGTGCTGATGATTATATGACTAAACCATTTGAAATTGAAGAATTGCTAGCTAGAATAAGAAGAAGATTAAAAGTACTTGAAAATTCCCAAAAATCTTCTTCTAATTCACTAGACTGTATTACTCACGGTAAATTGCAAATATTTAAGGATGCGTATCAAGTGAAATACGACAGTGAAAATATAGAACTCACAAAAAAAGAATTTCAATTGCTCCTTCATTTAGTTGAAAATAAAGAACATGTTTTAACTCGTGAACAAATTCTTAATAAAGTATGGGGATACGATTTTATAGGTGATACCAATATTGTAGATGTTTATATCCGTTACATTAGAAGTAAAATTGACAATCACTATAATATAAAATTGATTCATACTGTATGGGGGATAGGTTATGTCGTCAAAAAAGAAGTCGAAGAAACAAAATAATCTTTTTTTTAAAAAATTCTTTAAATCTCCTCAAATGAGAGATATTTATGTCGTAATACTACAATTATTACGACTCTTTTGGTTATTTATGAAATCTATTATTTCAACATCCTTATCTATTTTCCCTAATTCTATTAAATATATCTCAAAAGGATTTATAAAATTAGGCGATTTATTTAGATTTTCACTTAGTTTTAAAATGAGTTTTATGTACACATTAATGTTTGCAGTAATATTTGGCGCTCTTAACATCGTTCTTTTCGTTAGTGCAAGTTTTTGGTTTAAAAATGAAGCAGAAAAAGATTTTGACAAAGGCTGTTTTGAAGTAATATCATCCTTCCAAAAAGAAACTGATTTATCTCCTATAAATTTAGAACAATTTACTAATAAATACAATATTTCCATTCAACTAATTTCTGACGATGGCTTAATTGAAAAAAATTCAAAAGCGAATGAATATCCATTAATTTTTAAAAATTCAATAAATTTTAGTTTAGAAGATTTAAACAGAAGTTATTCTTTTAAAAAAAATAACTTAATATACACCTTTTATTTTCATAAAAGCATGGAAATTCAGCGGCAAATTCTATTGTTAATATTACTAAGCTTGCTTCTTTTATCGTTCTTAGGTTTAATCCTTAGCATCAACATTTCAGGAATTTTGTCAAAGAAGTTATTATCTCCTATCAAAACAATGACAAATGAAGCAAATAGCATTTCTGCAGATAATTTATCTAAAAGATTAGATGTTAAAAGATCAAAAGATGAACTAAAAGACTTAACAATAGCCTTTAATCAATTATTAAATAACATTGAAGAATCTTATCAAAAACAAAGATCTTTTGTTTCTGATGCTTCTCATGAATTAAGAACTCCTTTGGCAATTATTCAAGGTTATGCCGATTTATTAAATAGATGGGGCAAAAAAGATCCCCAAATATTAAGCGAAAGTATAGAAGCAATACAATCTGAAACAAAAGATATGAAAACACTTGTAGAGCAACTTTTATTTTTATCTAGGTCTGACGAAAAAAGATTAAATTTAAATTTTTCTTTAATTGACTTATCCGAACAAGTTGAAGGACTCTTTATTGAATTTCAAAGAATAGACGTATCTCATAAATATTCTTTTACAAAAAACGGATCAAATTTCCAAATAATCGCCGATGATAGTTCTATAAGACAACTTTTAAGAATTTTTTTAGATAATGCAAAAAAATATACTCCATCTGATGGCAATATATCTATTTTGCTTAACGCTTCACAATCAAACCTTAAATTAATTATAAAAGATTCCGGAATTGGAATAAAAAAAGAAGATTTATCATATATATTTAATCGCTTCTATAGAGCTGATAAAGCAAGAGAACGTCAAGGGGGCAGAGGTTTAGGGCTTGCAATTGCAAAAGAAATAGTTAAACTTCACAAAGGATCTATAAGTGTTTCTAGCGAAATTAATAAAGGTACAGAGTTTTCTATTAGTTTTCCACTGGCAAAATTTGATTAATATTATTTGTTTGTAAATTTGTTAATAGGGTATCTTAGTAATATATATATTATGGCAAAATACTTTACATTACAGTTATATTATGGGGGTGACTCTATGCAATTAGATTTATTATTAAAAGAACTTAAAAGTTTTGGAAATGAACTAGAAAGATCAATATATATTAAACAGGGTGCTGGTAACAACGTTTACGGCGTGAGTCTTTCAAATATCTACGATTTGGCTTCGCGAATTGGTATTTCAAATGAACTTGGTCTTGCACTCTGGAATACTGAAATAATTGACGCAAGACTTCTAGCTTGTCTTATTTTAGATTATAGTATCATTGCTTCTGAAGATTTAGACACAATGGTTAATGAAATTAATTTTTTTAGAGTATCTGATTTTTTTGCAAAATTTATTTATAAAACCAGATATAAAAAAGAAAAATCTTTACTATATACCCAGTCATCTGAATTTAATAAAGTTCGTTGTGGATATATTTTGGTAAGCTTATTGGCAAGTAATAATAATTCTTTATCTGAATCATTTTTCCTTATATTTCTAAATCAAATAAGGGTAAATTATAAGGATTCAAATTTTAGAATTCAAGAAGCTATGAATAACGCCCTAGTTGAAATTGGATTAAGAAATACTCATCTTAAACTTAAAGCTTTAGAAACTTTAAATATAGTTCTTAGTTTTAACAAAAAAGATCAAAATAATTCCTTAGATTTTGATCCTATAACAATTCTAAATAGCTCTTTTTCTAAATAATCTTAATTTAAATTTTTAGCTTATTCTTCAAATTATAAGTATTAGCAAAACATTTTAATTGTTTTATCTAATACTTATAAATTAAATTGGGGATTTTGAGAATTTGCTTTTTTCTTATAAATATTGTATTATTTGAATGTATTAATAAATTAAATTTTGAGGTGATTAAAATGAAAAAATTGTCTATTCTAATTTTTATGCTTTTAACTATTTTATCTGTCGGTTGTTCAAATGAAGATACCCCAGAATTAAATTCTTCAAGTGATACAGCGTTAAGCGAATCTGATAATAAAACAAATGATCAATCATCTAATGATAACTCAGTAGACTCTGCCTTTGAAAAATGGATTGAACAATACCCTAATCCCTTATCCGGAGAAAAATTTACTGAATTTGAAACATTAACCTTTGATAAAATATCTATAGATAATTCAGTATTTGAAAATAGTGAAATTACATTAATTAATCTTTGGGCATCTTATTGTAATCCATGTATTGAAGAAATGCCAGAATTAGAAAAATTAGCCTCTGAATACTCTTTAGAAGAATTTCAAATTATAGGTATCTTATCTGATTCAAACAATGATACTAGTCTAGAAACTGCAAAAGAAATAGTTAGTAAAACTAATGTAACTTACACAAATATTTTAATAGATGAAAATATAATCAATCAATTATTAGATCATTTTAATTTTGTTCCAGTAACCATTTTTGTAGATAATAAGGGAAATATACTCCCAATTCACATTCCTGGCGCTGGAAACTACGATACCTTTAAATTAATAATTGATCATTTATTAAATAAATAATTATAGCTTATACAAAAAACCAATAATACTCCTAAAAGTTTATTATTGGTTTTTAAAATATAAATAAATATTTTTATCTTCTTAATTCATAACCTAAAGATTCTAACATTTCCCTACAAGTTATTATACAAATTTGCCCTTCATATCTTACTTCCTTATTTTTCAAGGATATCTCTACATTGCTTGCTCCTAATTCACATAAGATATTTTCCACCGCTTTTGCACAATGTAAACAATTCATACCATGTATTTTTAATACTTTTTTCATAATATCCCTCCTATTAAATCGTTACCCATATTTTCTTATATCATTCTGTTAAATATATTTATTTGAGGATATATATAATTTATAGTAAAATACTAGTAAATTCTTTATGCATTATATTTATTTCAAAAGAAAGGAGAATATGATTTTTATCATAATTTAACTATGACAAATTTAGAAATAGTACTTCGTTTATTAACAGCTATTCTCTGCGGAGGAATAATAGGATATGAAAGAGAATTTAAAGATAAACCTGCAGGCTTTATCACGCACATGCTTGTTTGCGTTGGAGCCTGTATAATTTCACTTGTCCAAGTGTCTATAGTCTCTGAAACAATTACTTTGATAAATAAAACGCCATCTTTAATTGGTGTCATATCTGCCGATTCTGGAAGAATTATAGCCCAAATAGTATCTGGTATAGGTTTCTTAGGTGCAGGAACTATAATTCATTTTAAAGGCACTGTAAAAGGTCTAACTACAGCTGCCACATTATGGGTTGTTGCAAGTATAGGAATTGCGTCTGGAATGGGATATTTCCTTATAGCTTTTTTATCAACTTTTTTTGTTTTTATTATTCTAATAGTATTTAAGAATATTGAGCATCATTTACAAGAAAGACGAAATATTGTTCAATTAGAAGTCCACTTTAATGAAAACTTTGTAGATGTTTTAGATGAATTACATACATTTTTTGAACTTAAAAAAATTAGAATTAGAGATATTATTTTTGATAAAGTTACCAAAGGGAAAGTCCGTTCAGTAAAATATATACTTCTTTTACCTTATGGATTAAAAAAATCCACTTTAATCGAATCTATTTCTCTATTAGAAGCTGTAGATAACGTTATTGAAAGGCACTAATTTAAATAAAAATAAACCATATACCATGCAAATTTTTATGGTCTATGGTTTATTTTATTTGTTTTTATATAATAAAATTTTTAATTATGTTTTTTAAACTAAAATATTGAATTAACTATTTTCTCAATAGCCTTTGCTGTTTCTTCTGGTAATTTATCATAACCACCTTTTTCAATATCTCTAGATTTAATATAATCTAATCTATCTTTAAATCTTTCTTTTAACTGAATTAAGTATTCCTCATCATCCATATTTGGAACAAAACCTTCAATTTCCATTATTTCTAATGCTTCAAATTTATGCCATTTTTTAAAAATTGCTTTATCTTCAACAACAGACTCCAAACATCCTAACGTAACTTCTTTTGAAATCTTATTTTCCATAAAAAAGCCTGTATTTAATATATAACAATCAACGTTTCTTTCATTAAAAAGATTAACAAATTTTTCATAATCTCTTCCTAATTGATATGTTCTAAATGGATTAGCATAAGGTTCTATTACTAATGCATTGGGATCCACTCCATTTGCTAATCTTTCAGCAGAAGATCTTTTAGTAGCTAAAGTAGCACCCATTGTAGCCGCTAAAACAGAATCTTTTATTTTTAATATAGGTGGTAAAGTAGAATCTTTCATCAACCAAAATATTGCATTTACAGGTTCATCAAATTTATTCACTCTATTTTGTGACCACAATTTTGATTTTATCGCTCTACCATTACCATTTCTAATATCTTCTGTTACCATAACGACTTTTCCATCTTCATCTATTGTCGCTCCACAATTTTGAGCAGACAACAAAAATTTATTATCTGGAGAAGAAAGTGGATAATCTGCTGTTTTATCAAAATAAGATGGCTCTAGTGCTATTGATGCACCCGTTTTTGCTGAAATAATAAATGCATCATCATGTAATACAGTCACATCATATTTTTCATCATGGTGTGCATGAGTTAAGGTTGATTTTCCAGAACCTGATAATCCAAAGACTCCTGCAACAAATTTTCTACCATTATCTAAATTATATCTTTTTTGCCCTCCGTGACATGCTGCATAACCATTTCTATTTGCAATAGACCATCCTAAAGTCAAAGTTCCTTTTTTAAATTCTCCAAAATATCTCATTCCTAGCAATGCCGCACAATTATGTTCTGGATCAAAAAAACTTAATCCCAAAGGATGTTCATCATGCGTCCAGTCTGGATCTGCAAAAACAAAAATATCTCCTTCCCCTGAATATTTATGAGACTTTTTATACATTTCAACCATTGATTCATTCATATACTGAAAATTTAATAACCAATTGTATAAAATACACTCAAATCCTTCTGGCACAAGTAAATTTGCTTTTACCATAAAGTCTTCATGCAAACCAACATAGGCTTGAGCATGATACATTTTTTTAAATCTTGTTTTGTAAACAGCTTCTCTTATCTTTAAAGCATATGTATTCTCTGAAACATCTGGTTCGCCTAAAATTCTCCTTGCAGCTGCACATCTACCATATACCGCTCCATCATTAAATAGTAAAACCTTTGAATCAGAATCTAGCCCCACGCATTCTGGTCCATAAATTGGCATATCCGTAATAATTGTACCTTCTGAATCACATGCCAATTTATATGCTTCTTTAAGTGAATTTACTCTTACAACATTATTTCTTAAAAAAGCAGTTTCAATAGTTGATCTTGTTGATGAAAAAACAGGATTCTTTTTTGAAATTTCATTCCTTGCCATTTTTGATATAGTTGCCATCTAAACCCCTCCTTATATACTCCGATTTTAAGTATAAACAATTTTAACTAATTTTGCGAGTATTTTTAACAAATAAAATGTATTTTTATGTATATTTATCTTCACTTTTAATATTTTTTATAAAAAAAAGCGGCATGTAAATAGTACACAACCGCTCAAACTATAATTTATCTATGAATTATTTCTACCTCTATTGTTTATATACTCAAATTATCCTTTTACTAAAAAATATTTAGCTGAAAGTTTTATTAACATTGCTCCAATCGGTGCTGTAATTATAATTGATAAAACCGACAAAGCAAGCATTATTTCTCCTGATACAACCCCTAATGCTAGAGGCACTGCCCCTATAGCCGCCTGCACCGTTGCCTTTGGTGTATATGACGCAACACAAAAAAGTCTCTCTTTAGTATTTAAATTTGAATTTTTTGTTGAAATTAATACACCTATACTTCTTCCTATCAATCCAATTAGTATAAGTATCATTCCTTTTATACCTGAATCAAATGCAACCGAAATATTAACTTGAGCACCAACTAAAGTAAATAAAAATATTTCTGCAAAAATCCAAATTTTATTAAATTTGCTTGCCAATCGTTTTGCTCTTTCAGGTGCCTTTTCAAGCAAAACAAAACCTATAGTCATAACCCCTAATAAGCTTGCAATTTCAATTTTATCTGCTAATACTCCTTCTAATGCAGTAAATAAAATTGCTATACCCAAAATGTAAATTACCTTTTTTGTATCCCTCATATGAATTTTTTCAAAAATTTTAACTAACAATAATCCTATTATTAATCCAATTATAATTCCTAATATAATTGAAATCGGAATTCCCAATAATTTAACTCCAATATTATGCTGACTTCCACTATATAATCCCAAAAAAGTTGTAAAAATTGTTATTGCAAAAACATCGTCTATGGATGCACTAGCCATAACTAATGTAGGTATTCCTTTATTCGTTCCTATTTTTTCCTCTGAAAATTTAAGCATAAGAGGAACAACCACTGCAGGTGATACTGCTGCAATAATAAATCCTAAAATACCTCCTTCAATAAATGAAAAATCAAATAAAAACATTGAAACTAAAAGAATTGTAAAACCTTCAATAATTCCTGGAATACAGCTCATTTTAATAGCTGTTTTTCCAACACTATGCAATGTTTTTCTACTAATTCCAAGTCCAGCTCTTAATAAAATAATAATAAGAGCAATTTTTCTAAAATCTCCCGATACCTGTAACATATTGGCATCAATTATATTTAAACAATATGGACCTATTATCACCCCTAGTATTAACATTCCCAATAAACCCGGTAGTTTCATTTTTACAAATAACGCGTTAACTAATAGACCTAAAAAAACAATAATTCCCATGCTTGTTGCCATAATTTCACCTCATTTATTATTAGATTATTATTATACGCCCTTCCATATATATTTGTAAATTTAAATTATAAGTACAATTTATTCGCAAAGCATTTTAATTTTACTGTTTACTTTTTATTTTTTTTGTGTTATTATTTATATAAAGAATAATACATTTTTCGGAGGTGTACATGATGTTAAATTTAATTCCTTTAACTAAACAAGACAATAATTATTGTGTATCTAATGATTTTGACCAATTATTTGATTCATTCTTTAAGCAATCGTGGATACCTAACACAAATCCCTTATCTATGAAAGTAAATATTCTTGATAAAGGTGAAATTTATGAACTTGAAGCTGAAATACCTGGATTTTCAAAAGAAGAAATATCAATTGAAATTAAAAATAATATTTTAACTATTTCAGCAAATACTTCAACCAAAAAGGATATAGAAAACTCTAATTATATTAGAAAAGAACGAAGTAATTCTTTAATTAAAAGAAATTTTAATATTAAAGGTATTCAAACAAAAAATATTACTGCTAATTATAATAACGGACTTTTGACAATTTACTTGCCAAAGGAAACTGATAATTCAATTGAAACACATACAATTGAAATCAATTAATTTGCCCCTAACACTTTATATAACTTAACTACTCAAAAAAAAATGAAACAGAAAATTCTGTTTCATTTTTTTGAGTAGTTAAAATATTTTTTCTACTCTTCTTCAAATGCATCTTTCACATTCCATTCTTTCCAAACATTCCCTACTAATTCTGGACCCGGTTTAAGAGTTTTCTTCCCTGGTTTCCATCCCGAAGGTGTAGCCTCTGCACCCTTCATTTTTCTTACATGCTGAAATGCTTTAATTTGTCTAATTGTTTCTCCAACATTTCTTCCAACCGGAGGTGTTAATACTTCATATCCCTGAACTATTCCATCAGGATCTATTATAAAACGACCTCTCATTTCAACTCCCGCTTCTTCATCATATACACCATACAATTTACCAATACTTCCACCTTGATCTGAAACCATAGAATATGGCACTCCACCATCAACCATTTTAGATAATTCATTGTCATTCCACATTTTATGAACAAAAACACTGTCAACACTAACAGACATTACTTCAACGTCAATTTCTTTAAATTCACTATATTTTGCAGCAACTGCTGACACTTCAGTCGCTCAGACAAAAGTAAAGTCTCCTGGATAAAAACATAAAACTACCCATTTCCCCTTAAGTTCCTCTAAATCAACATTAATAAATTTACCACTTTTATATGCTTGTGCTTTAAATACTGGTGCTAGTTTTCCAACTTTAATCATTTTAGTTTCCTCCATTTTTTCAAATATTTTTTCTTTTTTTTGAATAACTTTGGTATCTTCAACCAAATTATTCGGACGAGCACATCCAATCTTAAACTCTTCTGACATAATACACCTCCTATAAACTATATTTTATCATTAATATAAAGTATTTCAAGGATTTTTGTAATGATTTTATTTTTGTTCTTATTATTGTTTTCCTATTATATACTCAAGCTCTTGAATAAATACTTTCACCAGTTCTGGATCGAAATGTATTCCACTTTGATTTATAATATATTCAAGAGCTTCTTCTTTTGAACATGCATCTTTATAAACTCTTTTATGTGTCATTGCATCAAAAACATCTAAAATTGCCAATATTCTTGCACTATATGGAATTGTATGTCCAATTAATCCATTAGGATATCCACTTCCATTAAATTTCTCATGATGATTTAACGCTATTTCAGCTGATAATTTTAATATTTCTAACTTAGATTTTGATAATAATTTATATCCAATAATAGAATGTTCTTGTATTTGCTCAAACTCTTCTAATGTCAATCTTCCTCTTTTTTTAAGAATTGCATCTGGTATCCCAATCTTACCTATATCATGCATAGTGCTTGCCACTTTCAATAATTCCGATTCTGAATGACTAAAATTCAATTTTTGTGAAAATCTGTATATCATTTCAGAAATCCGTCTTACATGACCTGCCGTTTCTTCAAAATGTTTTTCAATAACTTCTCCTAACATAATTATAAGTTCATTCTGAGTTGATAATATAGTATTTTCTAAAATATAATTATCTAGTGCAACCGAATAATTATTTAAAAATAATTTAATCAATTCAAAATCATATTTTGTCTTTGCATTATCAATATATATATAACTTTCAAAATAATTATTTCCACTATTTTTTATTAAAAAACCCTTCTTGGTCTTAATAATCACCTCTGATTTACTATTTTTAAGCTCTTTTAATATTTCATCAAATTCTTCTAATTTCGATATTTCTTTTCCAATATAACTACTATATTTCCCTGTTGCAGTCATAATTATAGATTTCTTATTTTGGTTTAAAACAATAAATCCCCCACTGTCTCCATCAGAAATCATATTATCGTTTTCTTCATCATAAAACTGGGATAATTGTAATAATACATTATTTAAAAAACCTTCAACAGAATTATACTTAAAAATATCTGAACTTGATTGAATGATTTTTTCTAAGCCCTTTTTATGTTTATCAATTTCAAATAAATCTCTATAATTTCTTAATGCCACATACATAACAGTGTATATTTTTTTCATAGTCATTTCTGTCTTTAGTAAATAATCATTTATATCATAATCTCTAATAACCGTTTCTTCTGGTGCTTCTCCGGGTTGTCCTGTTCTTAAAATTATTCTTACTAAATTATTTTTCAAATTTTCTCTAATATATTTTACAACTTCAAGTCCAGAATGATTTTCTTCCATAACAACATCTAAAAATACAATTGCAATATTTTTATTTCGCTTTAATATTTTTATTGTTTCTTCTGCATTATATGCATCTAAAAATTTTACTCCCTTGCCTAAAAAAATAAAATTCTTAAGCATCATCTTTGTTATTACATGTATTTCTTCGTCATCATCCGAAATTAATATTTCAAAAAAATCTTTTGGTCTAGAAATATTTATACTTTCTTCATTTATAAAATCTAAATTCAAATTTTCTTTTTTTAACTTATTCACTATTTCACCTCCAATTCAGCAAATTCCATTATAAATTTTGTTCCCTTTTCTACAATACTTTCGCAAGATATTTTTCCTTTTAATTTTTCTGTTACTAAATTGTAAACAATATTCATACCTAAACCACTTCCCCCATTAATTCTATTAGTTGTATAAAATGGTTCAAACACATGTTTTACTACTTTCTTATTCATCCCATTTCCATCATCAGCATAAATAAAAATCAATCTTCCACCTTTTTTTATAATTTTCATTTCAATAATACCTTCACTTCTTTTTTTAAAGCCATGTATTATTGAATTTAAAATCAAATTAGTTATTATCTGCGCAAATGCTCCTGGATAACTATATATAACTAAATTATCTTCACATACCAAATTTATTTTAATTCCTTTATTTTTCCACTCATGCTTTAAACTAGTTATAACAGACTCAATATTATCCCTGACATTAAATTTAACTTTTATTTCTGCAGATTGATTTACAGCAAGAGCTTTAAAATTCATAACTAATTTAGAAGCTCTATTTAAATTATTGCTTAGTATATTAAAACTTTCATCCATCATTTCTATATATTCAATAAACATTTGTTTTGTCATTTTACCATTTTCTAATGAATCTACAATATCATTATTAGTTTTCTCCATTAATGAAACAGCTGATACTGAAATCCCAAGTGGGGTATTTATTTCATGTGCAATTCCCGACACTAGTGACCCAAGTGATGCCATTTTCTCTCTATTTATTAATTCTTTCATCAAAATTTCTACTTCTTCATCTCTCTCAATTAACCGTTTTTGTAAACTTTTTTTCTCTCTTTGATGTAATCTTTCTATTTCCTTTTGTGCTTTTAATAATTCTGTAATATCAACTCCTGAAAATAAGACCATCTGCAAATCATTCTCTTCATTCTTAATTGGAAGTGCTGTAAAATAAATACTCTTAGTTTCAGAATTTTTAACATAATCATATTTAGAAACTTCCTTTTCACTCCCACCAATAATTTTTTTAAAAAGATTGATAATAATTACTAGTTTTGTATCATTATCTAACAATTTCTCAATTTTATATCCTATTAAATTTTCCCTATCAATCATAAACTTAGTTTGAAACGATTTATTGATGGCAACAAAATATCCATTAATATCAATACTAAATATAATTTGATCAATATTTTCAACTAATACCCTATATTTTTTTTCGCTAAGAGTTAATTTATTAAAAAGATTTTTTAAATTTTTACTCATAGAATTAAAAGCGTCAATTAAATAATATGTCTCATCTAAAAAGTAATTATTTTCTTCATTTATTTCATCAAATTCACCATTTGAAATTTTTTCAGCAATCTTTGTACTCTCAATGATAGGTTTTGTTATCTTTTTTAAAATAAAAACACCAAATAAACTAAGTATAATTATTGTTATACTTACAATTACCATTGTTAGGTTTTGTCTTTTACTTAGATTTCCTACAACTTCTTTTTCATTCATTATTATTATTATTCGCCAATCTAATTCTTTTAGTCCTTTAATTTTCGACATATAAAGTAAATTTTTTTCAATTCCAAATTTTTTAATAATTATTTGATCCTCTATTTCTTCGTTATCTTTTAACGCTCTACTACTATCAATAATTATTTGATTTTTTACATTCTCTGTGGTTAATAATTTATTAGCATTTACATTATTTTCACCAATCAAAATTTCCTCAGACGATGCTATCAAATTCCATTTTGAATCTACTATATAAGATACTCCACCCTCATAATTTTTTATATCTTTTAAAAATTTATTAATGCCATTTAATTTAATATCTATTCCAACAGTTCCCTTAAATTCATCATTGCTTAATACAGGTATTAATGCCGTAATGGTACTTTCCATTTTTTCATCATAATTCGTATATACATCAGACCACATGCTTTTTCTTTCTTTTTTTACCGGAATATACCATGGTCTGACTCTAGGATCGTAATTTTCAAATTTCTTTATTACATTAGAATCTATTGCAATTCCATCATAAATTAGCAAGCCATCTTCTTTCTTATTGTCTTTTAACATTAGGTTTAATGACTCGTCGTCATTTATACGAAATGCAACGTAATTTCCTTCTTCATTTCCATAACCTATACTACTAATCTGTGGCATATCATGCTTTATAGAATCAATATAACTTAATATATATTTTTCTAGTTCTACCATATTATTATCTTCAAATATATTTGCAAGTTTATTTTGATTTACAAATATTTCTCCAATTTTAAATGGTTCTAATAATAATTTATCTAATTTAACTTCTATATTTTCAATAGTCACCTCTAATATTTTTTTACCTTGTTCTTCTTTTAGCCAGTTATAGTCAGTTCGCCATAAAATAAGAAATACAATTAAAACTAAAGTAATAATAAAGAAAAAAGGAAACATTAAAGCTTGACTAACCTTTATTCGTTTCATTTAATCACCACCTAACTATATATACCTCAAAAATAAATATATATGCATTAACAAAAAAGGCTATCTTG
>Ga0193964_1000532_pt1 | contig 18411 bp, 13 predicted proteins | sample FB_7_MG_FD_140323 | JGI IMG/M metagenome (GOLD analysis project Ga0193964, IMG submission 140323) | Microbial mat bacterial communities from the Broadkill River, Lewes, Delaware, United States - FB_7_MG | ecosystem: Environmental > Aquatic > Freshwater > River > Microbial mats | place: USA... | reverse complement strand
TATATCTATCATCTTTTTTTACAATCTCTTCTAGCTCTTTTCTTATCTCATTACTTAGTTCTATTTTTACTCTTTTCATACTGAGTATTATATCTAGTGTTTTATTGTTTTGGGGTACTTACCTTGACAACAAAACCCCAAAAGTATATACTATTAAAACAACAAGTATATAAAGGATAGACAATGGCAACAACAAAGAAGTATAAAAAAGAGCTCTATTCGCTACCTATTGAGATTGTCGATGAGTTGGTAGAGTTTGCCAAAGAGACCAAACAAAAAAAGAGCCATATCGTAGCACAGGCACTGCATGAGTATATGCAAAGGCGAGAAGAGAAAAGACGAGTGAAGGATGCTTTGAGTTTGATTGGAATGATTAGTGAAAATTCACCAAATATTCAAGAGATAAAAGCTAATAGAGAGGATATATGAAAAAAATCTTTCTTGATGCCAATATTCTCATCGATATAGCTGACGATGCACGACCCTCTTCACACGAAAGTGCCAAGCTCTTTAGATATCTCATCCAAAATAGCAAAGATTTTGAACTCTACACCTCGTGTGATTTGATTACGAGCGTTTACTATCTACTCAAAAAACCTTTAGGTAAAGCCAAATCGCTAGAGCAGTTAAAAATAATGAATAGCATTATTAAGGTCATCGAATTTGGCAATGACGAGATAGATGAGGCGATTTATCTAATGGAAAAAGATGCCAACTTTAGTGACCTAGAGGATACGATACAGTTTGTGATGGCACGTAAAGAGCGGTGTGACTATATCATCACCAATGACCAAAAGTTTTACAGTTATGAAGTGCCACTGCTTAGCTCTGCTGAGGCACTTGAAAAGATTTAGAAGAGATTACCTCAACAACATCACCAGCCGTATCGTATCGTAACCCACCTCTCCACCAAGTGCCTCATGGATGGGTTTGAGTCGCAGAGTGCCATCATCACTAAAGTGCTCTTCATTTTTCTCTTTTAGGAGCTTTTCAATTGCCTCTTCGATGGGGTGGGATATTTGGGGGTCGGGTTTGAATTGGTTGAGGTTGAGGGTGTTATCCTCCTTTTTGAGTTTGGCTAGGTGGGTGATGATAGTTCCCTCGGTCATCCCCCTTGCTTGGGCTATCTCATGAATAGAATTAAAGAGTTTGAGCAGTCCTTTGGTTTGATGATGTGTGGGGATTTTGGCTTTGATCTCTTTGGGGTTTTTGAGTTGCTTTTTCTCCTCTTCGATGGCGTTTTTATTGGTAAGTCCACCTAGATACTCTATATACTCCAAATGCACCCGTTGCAATTGAGCTTCACTGTAGCTCTCTATCTCATCGGCTGAACGCTTAGAGGCTTTTTTGATAGGCTCATCGATGCGTAGGCTTAGGGGTTCGACGGCAAAGGCTTTTTCATTAAGCCCCATTAACCGTAAGCCTTTGATACTCTTAATTCGTGACAGAGCTACATACCCTTGCCCCACCTCAAAGGTCTTGGAGAGGTCAATCTGTGCTGCATCGAGTGTCATTCCTTGGGATTTGTGAATGGTAATCGCCCATGCTAGACGTAGTGGGAGTTGAGAAACACTAGCAATCTTCTCACCCATAGCGTTTTCTAGCGACCAATCCTCAGGAGTGACACGAATACGCTCTCCTGTGCTGGTTTGGACTATGGGGCTAAAACCATCAAAGCCTATCACTTTGCCCGTTGTGCCATTGACATAGCCCTTCTCGGGATTGTTTTTGATAAAGAGCACCACGGCATCTTTTTTGAGACTCAAAACCTCTAAAACAAGCGAGGTTTTAAAGATCTTTTCGACATTGGTAGCAGAGCCTTTGGATGTGTATCGAAACTCTCTCATCTCTCCTGCCAATCGCTCCAACTCCTCTAAATTGATACGATCGACATCGACATTGTGGGTATAGAGTTTGGTGGGGGTGAAGGGTGTATCAAGCTCTTGTTCAAAACACTCTTGGAGCAAGGCGTGAGAGTGGGGTGAGACCATGCCACTGCGAATCTCATCAAGTATATTAATGAGTTGGTTATCTTCTTGTCGAAATTTTTCATTTAAATAACAGCTTTTGAGATCCAACTCCCTCCATGAGGGGGCTTGCCATGCGAAGCGTTTGGCTTTGGGTTCACGGCTCACAGGAGGGAGCTGAAAAAAGTCTCCTGAGATGACGACTTGCACACCACCAAAGGGTTGGGTAAAGTCCTTAAAAGCACGCAAAATTTTATCCATCGATTCAAAAATCTCAGGAGAGACCATGGAGACTTCATCGATGATGAGTATTTGCAGTTTATTAAAACGGCTCTTGATGTGGCTTTTGAGCTGTAGTGATTTGACATAATCATCCTCTACCACTTCATCACGAATCCCTAGGGCAAAAAAGGAGTGAATGGTCTGCCCCTTGAGGTGTGATGCAGCAATGCCTGTGGGGGCTACGATGGTAGGGTAGATGCGTCGCTCTTTGAGGTAGCTTATATATTGGTTGAGCAGATAGGTCTTGCCCGTACCTGCTGAACCCGTGATAAAAACATTGTCACCTGATTGTAAAATTTTGAGTGCTTGGTTCTGTTTCATAGTGATATTGTATCAACAAAATAGAAAATCTAAAAGAAAAATGACAAATTGTAATACTATTAATTTTTAAACTTAAAACCTTTTTGACTCAAAATTTCTCGAAGCTTATTTTGTACCTCTCCTTGAAACTCCATCTCATCATCTTTGAGTGTACCACCTGTACCCAAAGATTTTTTAATCTCTTTAAGCAGGGCTTGTAGCTCCTTTTTGTCCATATAAAAATCTCTTAGAATCGTAACTGTTTTATCTCTTCGTTTCTCTTTGGCAAAGATAAGGCGGTGTTTGCTAGGCTCTTTGATCTCACTGCTCTTTTTTTTCTTGGCAGGTTTATCTTTGTTGTTAGAGCTCCATTCATCTTCAAATTTGGCTCCCATCTCAAATAGATTGGCTTTCATTTTACTCTCCTATAATATCATAGACTATTTCAGTCTTGTTTTTAATGGTTTTGATCTCATTGATCATGAGGTTTTCGATCTCTAGTTGCATAAATGCTTCGAGTGTGTTGATTTGGTGTTTGGCAATCTCTCTTAATACATTACCTCTATATGCCTTTGCCCAGTGGCTGACTACCTTGCCATTTTTGATAAACTTTAGGGTAGTGTAGGGTTGCGATGGTTTATAGAACTTATCGTAGTAGCCTGCACGGATATCAAGAATATCCTCATCTTTAAGATACTCGTCCAATATTTGAGTAATGGATTCTTTATAAAACCTATCGGTTTTGATTTCACCAATAGGTTCGCCTTGTTTGAGTTTATACTCAGGAATGAGGTCATTGGCTTTGAGAACACCAAAGAGATTGGAAAAAATGATGAGGTTTTTATTGATGTACTCTTGTGCTTGGTGATCCAATGAAGCGTAGTCAAAATAATCAAAAGCAACACCGCTGTAGCGTTGGATAGCTTTCATCGTGGGTAGCGTGGTGATATCTTGGCGATAGTGAGCAATTTCAGATAGCTTTTTGATACCAAACATCTTTGAGAGTTGCTCATCTGAGTCACGCAGTACACTTTGAGTGTAGAGAGAGATAAGTTTTTGTTGTTTGCTATGAAGTGCATCAAAAAAGAGAGTATCAGCATTAACGTTATCTTCTCCACCCATCACTTTGGTTTCACTTGGGGCTAATAGAATTTTCATTATAATAGTATCCTTCAGAGTTTTGGAAACTCCATTTATACAGTATGCAAATTATAGCAAAAAAAAATTTTTTTCAAAAATTGTAATTTTTTTTCAAAAACTCTTGACATAAAGAAAAAATTTCTATATAATTTCAGTCCCTAACAAGTTGTACTACTTGGAGAAAGGAATTTATGGTGCTGATGTAGCTCAGCTGGTAGAGCAGCTGATTTGTAATCAGCAGGTCGGGGGTTCGAGTCCCTTCATCAGCTCCATTAATATAATTATCAGTGTTTGACCAGTAATAAATAATATTGGTTGTTGGTAAGTTACTCAAGTGGCCAAAGAGGGCAGACTGTAAATCTGCTGGTATTTACCTTCGAAGGTTCGAATCCTTCACTTACCACCATTATTATGGTAGCCATGCGGGAATAGCTCAGTTGGCTAGAGCGTCAGCCTTCCAAGCTGAGGGTCGCGAGTTCGAGTCTCGTTTCCCGCTCCATATATTACAAACAAACTGGGAGCTGTGTAAATTAATTGTATTGTAACTCTAATAAATTGCACAACTTTTCAATCAAATACTTATTTTTATATACAATAATATATTATTACTTTAGAATGCAACTTTTGTTGCTATATGCCCATATGGCTCAGGGGTAGAGCACTTCCTTGGTAAGGAAGAGGTCGTGAGTTCAAGTCTCACTATGGGCTCCAGTCTATATGGACACAGAAGTTACAAAAATGTAATTTCTGTGTCCATATATTAGTTATGGGGTCTAAAGTAACATTGAGCAAAAGCTGATATAATATCAGTTATAAATTAAACTATGCTAGGAGAGATTTAGAATGGCTAAAGAAAAATTTGAACGTACCAAACCACATGTTAATATCGGTACAATCGGTCACGTTGACCACGGTAAAACAACATTAACTGCTGCTATTACAATGTGTTTAGCACTTAAAAATGGTCAAGCTTCAATGGATTATGATCAAATTGATAATGCACCAGAAGAGAGAGAAAGAGGGATTACAATCGCTACTTCTCACGTAGAGTATGAAACAGAAACAAGACACTACGCTCACGTTGACTGTCCAGGTCACGCCGATTATGTTAAAAACATGATTACTGGTGCTGCTCAAATGGATGGTGCGATTCTTGTAATTGCTTCAACTGATGGACCAATGGCTCAAACTAGAGAGCACATTCTTCTTTCAAGACAAGTTGGTGTACCATACATCGTTGTATTCTTAAATAAAGAAGATCAACTTGATGATGAAGATAAAGAAGAGATGTTAGAACTTGTAGAGATGGAAGTTAGAGAACTTCTCTCAGAGTACGATTTCCCAGGTGATGATACACCAATCGTAGCAGGTTCTGCATTCCAAGCTCTTGAAGAAGCAAAAGCTGGAACAGCTGGTGAGTGGTCAGAAAAAATCTATGAGCTTATGGCACAAGTAGATGCTTATATTCCTGAGCCAGTACGTGAAACAGATAAAGATTTCTTGATGCCAATCGAAGATATCTTCTCTATCCAAGGTCGTGGTACAGTTGTAACTGGTAAAATTGATCGTGGTAAAGTATGTGTTGGTGATACAATTGAAATTGTTGGTATCAAAGATACACAATCAACAACTGTAACAGGTGTTGAGATGTTTAGAAAAGAGATGGATTGTGGTGAAGCAGGTGATAACGCTGGTATCCTTGTAAGAGGTATCGGTAAAGAAGATGTACAAAGAGGTATGGTTCTTTGTAAGCCAAGTTCAATCACTCCACACACTAAATTCGAAGCTGAGATTTATGTATTGAGTAAAGAGGAAGGTGGTAGACATACACCATTCTTCAACAACTATAGACCACAATTTTATGTAAGAACAACTGACGTTACAGGTTCTATCCAGTTACAAGAAGGTACTGAGATGGTTATGCCAGGTGATAACGTAAAAATTGATGTTGAACTTATCGCACCAGTTGCCCTTGAAGAGGGAACAAAGTTTGCTATCCGTGAAGGTGGTAGAACTGTTGGTGCTGGTGTTGTTAGTAAAGTAATTGAGTAGTTTTAATTTCTAGGAGATTTTCTCCTAGAAAATACTACCAACAACGGAGAAATTATGAGAGAAAATATTCATTTAGGTTGTGAGAAGTGTACACGAAGAAACTATCACACAACTAAAAATAAGAAAAACACAACTGAAAAACTTGCTATCAAGAAGTATTGTAAGTGGTGTAAAGAGAGAACTGTACATAAAGAGATGAAACTGTAATAAGTTTCTCTCCTTAACGATAGGCCAATAGCTCCAATTGGTAGAGCACCGGATTCCAAATCCGGGTGTTGGGGGTTCGAGTCCCTCTTGGCCTGCCATAAAAGGTAGATTTAAAATGAAAAAAATTTCAACATTTATTAGAGATGCAAAACTAGAAATAGAAAAAGTAATATTTCCAACCAAAGTACAGATAAGACAAGCATTTGTATCCGTTATACTTGTTGTAACGGTTATATCAATATTCTTAGCACTTGTTGATTGGATGATGGCATCTATCGTCTCTACAGTTGTATAGGAGAGTAGATGGCTTATCAATGGTATGCAATTCAAACATATGCGGGAAGTGAACAATCCGTAAAAAGAGCAATAGAACAACTTGTAATAGATTATAAATTAGAAGATAGAGTAAAAGAGATAGTTGTTCCAACCGAAGAAGTTATAGAAGTTAAGAACGGTGCTAAAAAGATCACTGAAAAATCAATCTATCCAGGGTACGCTTTTGGAAACATCGATTTGGATACGGATTTATGGCACAAGATTCAAAGCCTTCCAAGAGTCTCACGATTTATTGGAGAGCAAAAGACTCCAACACCGCTAAGTGAAGCTGATATTAAAAAGATCTTAGCGAAGATGGAAAACAAAGCAGCACCTAGACCAAAAGTTCAATTTGAGTCAGATGAGATGGTTCGTATTATTGATGGACCATTTGCAAACTTTACAGGTATGGTTGAGGAGTATGACCTTGATCATGGCAAGTTAAAGTTAAACGTATCAATCTTTGGTAGAAATACCTCAGTTGAGATTATGTATACACAAGTAGAAAAAATTATTTAAATTTAGTTAGGAGAAAGTCGATGGCAAAAAAAGAGAGTTCGAGATTTAAGCTTATTATCCCTGCGGGACAAGCTAATCCATCACCACCAGTTGGACCTGCTCTTGGTCAAAGAGGGATCAACATTATGGAGTTTTGTAAAGCATTTAACGAAAAAACAAAAGACTCTATGGGATTTAATATTCCCGTTGAGATTATTGTTTATACAGACAAAAGCTTTAGTTTTATTACCAAGCAACCACCTGCAAGTGATTTAATCAAAAAAGCAGCAGGTATCAAAAAAGGTACAGATAATCCATTAACAACAAAAGTTGGGCAGATTACAAAAGCTCAGATGGATGAGATTATTGATAGAAAAATATCTGACTTAAATACAGATGACAGAGAGATGGCAGCAAAAATTATTGCTGGTAGCTGTAGAAGTATGGGTGTAGAGGTTGTAGATTAATCATAAATACCACTAAATGATTTAAAAAAATTTGTGGGAGCAAAATAGCGGAGAGTTTATATGGGAAAGAAAGTTAGTAAAAGAAGAGAAGAGTTATTAAAAAAAGTAGATACGACAAAGCAGTACTCTGTAGAAGAGTCGATGGCATTGATCAAAGATTTGAAATCAGCAAAATTTGATGAGACTGTTGAAGTTGCACTTAACCTTAACGTAGATCCTAGACACGCTGATCAGATGATTAGAGGTTCAGTTGTACTACCACATGGAACGGGTAAGAGCGTAAAAGTAGCAGTATTTGCAAAGGGTGCAAAGGTAGATGAGGCAAAAGAGGCTGGTGCTGATTTTGTTGATGCAGATGCACTAATTGAGCAGATTCAAGCAGGTAACATTGAGTTTGATACAGTCATTGCAACACCAGATATGATGGGTGTTTTGGGTAAAGTCGCTAGAGTACTTGGGCCAAAAGGTTTAATGCCAAACCCAAAGACTGGTACAGTAACGATGGATGTTGCTCAAGCTGTTAGTGATGCTAAGGGTGGTAAAGTTAACTTTAGAGTAGATAAAAAAGGTAACATTCACGCGGGTATTGGTAAAATCAGTTTTGATCAGGATAAAATCAAAGAGAACTTTGAAACATTTATTCAAAAGATAAACAGAGTAAAACCTGCTTCAGCAAAAGGTAGATACATTCAAAATGCTGCTATTTCTCTTACAATGAGTCCTGCAGTTACATTGAACTCTTCAGAGTTATTAGATATTAAATAAGAACCTTTAGAAACGTATTGAAGACAAAAGGTTTATCTTAAAACTAAAGACAGCTGGTGAGAGGCAACTCTCGTAAGTCCCGCCGAAGTTTTAGTTTTGGAAGGAGGAAAAATGACAAAAACACAAAAGAATGAAATTGTAGAATTTTTGACTTCTGAATTTAAAGATTCACAAGCTATTGTTGTTGCAGATTATAAGGGAACTTCTCATAAATCATTAGAAGAGCTTAGAAAAGCTGCAACTGAAGCAGGTGTGAAAGTTCAAGTTGCAAAAAATACTCTTGCTTCAATTGCTATTAGCAATACAGATCATGAGTCTATTGAGTTACTTGGAACAAATATCTTCTTATGGTCAGAGGATCAAATTGCAGCTTGTAAAGTGGCAGATCAATTTGCTACTGCCAACAAAGATACGTTTGCTATTAAAAGTGGTATTATTGAAGGTAAAGCAGCTGATATTGCAACAGTTAATGCATTTGCTAAACTACCTGGTCGAGAAGAGCTTCTTGGTATGCTTGCAGCTACTTGGATGGCACCGCTTACAAACTTTACAATTGGTTTGGATGCATTGAGACAGAAGAGAGAAGAGGAAGCTGCCTAAGCAGTAGAGTAAGTGAGTCTGACTCACTTTGTATTTTGTTAAAAATTTTATTAGAAAAGAAGGAAATGAAATGGCAATTTCTAAAGAAGATGTATTAGAGTATATCTCTGGTTTAAGTGTTTTAGAACTTTCAGAGCTTGTTAAAGAGTTCGAAGAGAAGTTTGGAGTATCTGCTCAGCCTGTAGCTGTAGCTGGTGGTGGTGCAGTTGCTGCAGAAGCTGCTGAAGAGCAAACAGAGTTTAACGTTGTTCTTACAGATGCTGGTGCAAAAAAGATCAACACAATTAAAGTGGTTCGTGCTATTACAGGTCTTGGTCTTAAAGAGGCTAAAGCTGCTGTTGAAGAGGTACCTTCAGTTCTTAAAGAGGGTGTATCTAAAGATGAAGCAGAAGATTTCAAAAAGCAAATCGAAGAAGCTGGAGCGAAGTGCGAGCTTAAATAAGTTCTCTTTTTTCTCCCCAAACGTCTTCTCATTTTTAATGAGGAGGCGTTTTTTAGTTTATAGGCAGATATAGTGATAAGCTATTTAGAGTTAATATTTACGCTCTTACATAATAGTTTTTTGGTGTATCTTAGAGGCATTAATAGTGATTTTAGTTAATTAGCTAAAAGAGTGAGATTCTCATGATATTAAATTCTAGTCTACATAGAGCTTAAGAGATGCCAAAACGATACAACCCGACAGCGATGTTTGATAATTTAGCATTTTTTAAGTCAATCATGAGTATTTTGTTTTTTTAGAGTAATTTTCTTCAAACAACAAACAACAAAGACAAGGGTTGATATATGTTAAATTCTTTAAATTCTGGGAATAGATTACGCGTTGATTTTACAAAAACTCCAAAAATCATCGATATTCCAAACCTTCTACAACTTCAACAACAAAGTTACGATAACTTTTTAATGATCAATGACAGAGATCGAAGCAATTCGACTATTGAAAAGGTATTTCGCTCCTCCTTTCCGATTCATGATCAGCAAAATAGATTAACACTTTCGTATAAAAATTCAGAGATTATTAAACCAAAATATACGGTTCGTGAGTGTATGGAGCGTGGACTCACTTACTCTGTATCGCTTAAAATGAATATATCTCTTACTATCTGGAATCGTGATGAGAAGAGCGGTGAGCGTCTTGACCCTAAAGAGATTCGTGAGCAGGCTATCTTTGTAAGAGATATTCCATTGATGACGGATCGAACCTCTTTTATCGTTAATGGTGTTGAACGGGTAATTGTAAACCAACTCCATAGATCTCCAGGTGTAATCTTTAAAGAAGAAGAGTCCACGACTGTATCAAGTAAATTGGTATACTCTGCACAGATCATCCCTGATAGAGGAAGCTGGCTCTATTTTGAGTACGATACCAAAGATATCCTTTATGCTAGAATTAACAAAAGAAGAAAAATCCCTGTTACTATTTTATTTAGAGCCTTAGATTACTCTAAAGAGGATATTCTTAAGCTCTTCTATCCTACCAAAGAGATCTATATTAAAGATAACCGTTTTGTCACGAAATTTAACCCTGAAGAGTTTAAAGGTATTTCGACTTTTGACGTTAAAGATATTGATGGTAATGTTATTATTGCTGCAGGTAAACGTCTGACTAAACGTAAAGTTGAGCAGTTGATCGAAAAAGGATTGGAGTGGATTGAGTATCCGCTTGAAATCTTGATGGATAGATATTTGGCTTCTCCAATTATTGACTCGGAGAGTGGTGAAGTGATTTATGATTCTATCTCTCAATTGGATGAATCAAAACTCAAAGATTTGATTCAAAGAGAGATTGAGAAGATTGAAATTGCCGATGACTTGGCAGAGGGAGCGGATAGCTCTATTATCAAATCATTCTTAGCAGACAATGAGAGTCTAAGACTTCTTAAGCAGACAGAAGATATTGAAGATGAGAATCTTCTCTCTATCATTCGAATCTATAAAGTAATGCGACCAGGAGAGCCTGTTACACCTGAAGCGGCAAAAGCATTTTTAAAGCAACTCTTCTTTGATATTGAGAGATATGACCTCACCAAAGTGGGTCGAATGAAGATGAACCATAAATTGGGTCAAAATATTCCTGAGTATATTACCGTGCTAACAGCTGAAGATATTATCAATACGGTTAAGTATCTTATCAAAGTTAAAAACGGTAAGGGTCAGATCGATGATAGAGATCACTTGGGTAATAGAAGAATTCGAGCCATTGGTGAGCTATTAGGAAATAAACTGCATAATGGTTTGATCAAGATGCAAAAAGCGATCAAAGATAAGATGACAACGCTTACAGGTGGTATGGATGATTTGATGCCACATGATTTGGTTAATTCTAAGATGATCACCAACTCTATCTTGGAGTTCTTCTCTACAGGTCAACTTTCACAGTTTATGGATCAAACCAACCCACTTTCAGAAGTAACACACAAACGTCGTCTTTCTGCTCTTGGTGAGGGTGGTCTGGTTAAAGAACGTGCTGGTTTTGAGGTGCGAGACGTTCACCCAACACACTACGGTCGTCTCTGTCCTATTGAGACACCAGAAGGTCAAAACATTGGTCTAATCAATACGCTTTCTACTTATGCTAAAGTTAATGAGCTTGGATTTATCGAATCGCCTTATAAAAAGGTTGTCGATGGTGTAGTAACCGATGAGATTGTCTACATCACAGCAACACAAGAAGAGAACCAAGTGATTGCTCCTGCTTCAACCAAAGTAGATGAGAACGGTAAGATTGTTGAACCACTCATTGAGAGCCGCCTCAATGGTAATATTGGTTTAAATGAGACAAGCAAAGTAAACTTGATTGATATCTCTCCATTGATGATCTCAGGTGCAGCAGCGGCTTTGATTCCATTCCTAGAGCACGATGATGCTAACCGTGCCTTGATGGGTTCAAACATGCAGCGTCAAGCTGTGCCGCTTCTTAAAACTGAAGCTCCTATGGTAGGAACGGGTATGGAGAAGATCGTTGCTCGTGATGCTTGGGAGTGTGTCAAAGCACGACGTGCAGGACGCATTGAGAAGGTTGATTCAAAAAATATCTATATCATGGGTGAGGATGATGATGGGGTCTTTATCGATCACTACCCACTTGAAAAGAATATGCGAACCAACCAAAACACCACTTTCTCACAAGTGCCAACGGTAAATCTTGGAGATGAAGTTGCTGCAGGTGAACCTATTGCCGATGGACCTAATATGGATAAAGGGGAGTTGGCTATTGGTAAAAATATCCTTCTTGCATTTATGCCTTGGAATGGGTATAACTACGAAGATGCGGTAATTGTTTCTGAAAAGTTGATCCGCGAAGATGCCTTTACATCGATTCATATCTATGAAAAAGAGGTAGAAGCACGAGAACTCAAACACGGTGTGGAAGAGATTACACGTGATATTCCAAATGTACGTGAAGATGAGCTTTGCCACCTTGATGATAGCGGTATTGTTAAAATCGGTACCTACATCAAACCAGGTATGATTATTGTTGCCAAAGTATCACCAAAAGGTGAGATTAAACCCACACCTGAAGAGAGACTCCTGCGAGCGATCTTTGGTGAAAAAGCGGGTCATGTAGTCAATAAATCACTCTATTGTCCAGCAAGTATGGAAGGTGTGGTTGTAGATGTTAAAGTCTTTACTAAAAAAGGGTATGAAAAAGACACGCGTTCACAAAAAGCTTACGAGGATGAAAAAGCAAAACTTGACAGTGGACACCACGATCAACTCCTTATGATCGATAGAGAGGAGATGATGCGAATTACCAGCTATCTATCCAAGCAAGAGTTGCAACAAGATGTAACAATTGGTGAAGATGAGTATAAAATGGGTTCAACCGTTCCTTCTGATGTGATCAAAGGGGTCAACCGTTTTGCTCTTAGAAGCGTAGTTCAGTCATTCTCCAGTGATGTACAGGCTGAGTATGAGAAGCTTAAAAACTACTTCTTAAAACAGAAGAAAAAGCTTAAAAATGATCATGAAGAGAAGCTGAGCATCCTAGAAAAAGATGATATTTTGCCAAGTGGTGTTACCAAGCTTGTTAAGGTCTATATCGCAACCAAAAGAAAGCTTAAAGTGGGTGATAAGATGGCAGGACGACACGGTAACAAAGGTATTGTTTCCAATATTGTTCCCGAAATCGATATGCCTTATCAAGAGGATGGACGAGCGGTAGATATGATTCTTAACCCTCTAGGGGTTCCATCGCGTATGAATATTGGTCAGATTCTTGAAGTACACTTAGGGCTTGTCGGTAAAAAACTTGGTGAGCAGATTCAAGGTGTATTTGAAGCTAAACAGGCTGATTATGTCGATCAACTTCGATCAAAAATGACAGAGATTGCTGATACTGCAAGATTGATGGATGCAAAAGAGAAGATTGCCGCTATGGATGATGAAGAGTTCTTAAAGCATGCTCGTGATTGGTCTAAGGGTGTGAAGTTTGCAACGCCCGTATTTGAAGGGGTCAACCAAGTTGAGTTTGATAAACTCTATGAACTTGCCAATATGGAGCTTGATGGTAAGACCAAACTTTATGATGGTAAGACAGGTGAAGAGATCTTAGAGCGGGTCAATGTGGGGTATATGTATATGCTTAAACTCCACCACCTTGTAGATGAGAAAGTTCACGCCCGTTCAACTGGACCTTACTCATTGGTGACACAGCAACCAGTAGGTGGTAAAGCCCTCTTTGGTGGTCAGCGATTTGGAGAGATGGAAGTGTGGGCTCTTGAAGCCTACGGTGCAGCACATATTCTTAAAGAGATGTTAACTATTAAATCGGATGATGTAGATGGTAGAGCCAAGGCATACCGAGCCATTACACGAGGAGAGAGTGTTCCAGAATCAGGTGTACCTGAAACGATGTTCGTTCTTACCAAAGAGCTTCAAGCTCTTGGATTGGATGCAGAACTGTATGAGAAGAAACCAGAAGGGGAGGGTGAAAATGAGTAATGATTTATTAGAGAATTTAAGACCAATTGATCTAAACAGTGAAGAGAGACCTAATGATATTGAGGCACTGCAACTCAAAGTAGCCTCTCCTGAGAAGATTATGTCTTGGAGTTTTGGTGAAGTCAAAAAGCCAGAAACCATCAACTATAGAACCCTCAAACCTGAAAGAGACGGACTTTTTTGTGCCAAGATTTTTGGACCTGTAAGAGATTATGAGTGTCTTTGTGGTAAATACAAAAAGATGCGATACAAAGGTGTCGTGTGTGAGAAGTGTGGGGTTGAAGTTACCGCTTCAAAGGTAAGACGTATTAGAATGGGGCATATTGAGCTCATCGCTCCTGTAGCACATATTTGGTATGTATCTTCCTTGCCATCACGAATTGGTACACTTTTGGGTGTTAAGATGAAAGATCTTGAGAGAGTTCTTTATTATGAGGCGTATATTGTCAAAAATCCTGGAAATGCTTCGTATGATAGTGAAGGAACAAACCTACTTAAAAAGTACGATATCCTTAACGAAGAGCAGTATCAGCAGATTATTGGGCGATTTGACGAAGAGAGCATCGATGCACGAATGGGTGGAGAGATTGTTCAAGAGCTTTTAGCTGATCTTGATCTAGTCGAGATGTTTGCACAGCTTAAAGAGGATATTGAAGCGACCAAATCAGAAGCCAAACGAAAGACCATCGTTAAGCGTCTTAAGGTTATTGAGTCCTTTATCACATCGGGTAATAGACCTGAGTGGATGATGTTGACAATCTTGCCAGTATTGCCACCTGATCTTAGACCATTGGTATCACTTGATGGCGGTAAGTTTGCGGTATCTGATGTAAATGATCTCTATCGAAGAGTTATCAACCGTAACCAAAGGTTGAAGCGTCTTACAGAACTTGATGCACCTGAGATTATTGTACGAAACGAAAAGCGTATGCTTCAAGAGGCAGTCGATGCCCTCTTTGATAACGGTCGTCGTGGAAATGCCGTAAAAGGTGCTAATAAGCGACCATTGAAGTCACTTTCAGAGGTGATCAAAGGGAAGCAGGGTCGATTTAGACAAAACTTGCTTGGTAAGCGTGTTGACTTTTCGGGGCGTTCGGTTATTGTCGTTGGACCAGACCTTAGAATGGATCAGTGTGGTATTCCAAAGATTATGGCACTTGAACTCTTTAAGCCACACCTTATGGCAAAGCTTGAGGAGAAGGGCTATGCGACTACATTGAAGCAAGCTAAAAAGATGATTGAGAAAAAAGCCAATGAGGTATGGGAGTGTCTTGAAGAGGTGGTTGAGAGCTATCCTGTATTGCTTAACCGTGCACCCACACTGCACAAGCTTTCCATTCAAGCCTTCCACCCAAAATTGATTGATGGTAAGGCGATTCGTCTACATCCACTCGTCTGTTCAGCGTTTAACGCCGATTTTGATGGGGATCAGATGGCGGTTCACGTTCCATTATCGGATCAAGCGATAGCTGAAGCCAAAGTCTTGATGCTAAGCTCTATGAACATCTTGCTTCCTGCATCAGGTAAAGCGATTGCCGTTCCTTCACAGGATATGATTTTGGGTCTTTATTACCTTACACTTGAAAAAGATGATGTTAAGGGTGAACATAAACTTTTTGCTAATGTCAATGAGGTAATTATCGCCTTTGAGAGTGGCTATTTGCATCTTAATGCTCGTATTCGTACAGTAGTTGATGGGCGTATCTCTCAGACAACAGCAGGGCGTGTTATTCTTAAATCAATCATTCCTGATTATGTACCTGAGAAGTACTGGAATCAAGTGATGAAGAAGAAGCAAATTGGTGCTTTGGTTGATTATATCTATAAGATCAGTAGTATCTCACTGACTGCAGAGTTCCTTGATAATCTTAAGGATATGGGTTTTAAATACGCAACAAAAGTTGGTGTTTCGATCTCTATTGATGACGTTATGATTCCCGAAGCAAAACCCGAGGCAGTTGCAGCAGCTAAAGCAGAAGTAATCGAGATTCAAAAGCAGTTTGGAGCGGGTCTACTTACAGAACAAGAGCGATACAACAAAATTATTGATATCTGGACCGATACCAACAACTCGATTGCATCAACCTTGATGGATTTGATCAAAAAAGATAAAAATGGATTCAACTCCATTCACATGATGGCCGATTCTGGTGCACGGGGTTCTGCGGCACAGATTCGACAGCTTTCAGGTATGCGAGGACTTATGGCTAAGTCTGATGGATCGATTATTGAGACACCTATTACTTCAAACTTCCGTGAGGGTCTAAATGTACTGGAGTACTTTATTTCAACTCACGGTGCACGTAAAGGTCTTGCCGATACGGCGATGAAAACCGCTTCAGCTGGTTATCTTACACGTAAGCTTATCGATGTTGCCCAAAATGTCAAAGTCATTATGGATGATTGTGGTACACATGAGGGTGTAGAGGTTTCGGATATTATTGTAGGTAATGAGATGATTGAGCCACTTAGTGATAGAATCTACGGTAGAGTAATCTCTCAAGATATTATCGATCCTATTACCAATGAGGTCTTAATCTCAGAAGGAACCATGATTGATGAAGAGATGGCCATTACGGTAAAAGATGCTGGTGTACGATCCGTTATCATCCGAGCCCCATCTACCTGTAAAGCCCACAAGGGAATCTGTGCCAAGTGTTACGGTCTAAACATGGCTGAAAACAAGATTGTTAAACGTGGAGAAGCAGTAGGGGTTATTGCAGCACAATCCATTGGTGAGCCTGGTACGCAGCTGACTCTTCGTACCTTCCACACGGGTGGTACAGCATCAGCAGGTAAAGAGGATCGTCAAGTTATCGCATCCAAAGAGGGATTCATCCGATACTACAAGCTTAATGTTTATAAAAACAGAGCAGACCAGCTTATTGTCGCCAACCGAAGAAATGCGGGTGTACTTTTGGTTGAACCAAAGGTCAAAGCAGTTTCTGATGGTACGATTGGTGTCTCTATTGTGCATGATGAGATTACTATTTCAGTCAAAGCCAAAGATGGCAGTGAGAGCAAATACAATATCCGTAAAGTTGACTTGGCAAAATCCAATGAGCTTGCAGGTGTTGCGGGGAATATCGAAGGAAAACTCTACATCCCATTTGAAGATGGTGAGAGCGTCAAAGAGGGCGATTCAATCCTTGAAGCGATCAAAGAGAGCTGGAGTGTACCTAACCGTATCCCATTTGCCTCGGAGCTTAAAGTTGAAGATGGTGCACCTGTGACACAAAATGTACTAGCCGATGCTAAAGGTAAACTTAAATACTTTATCCTAAAAGGTGACTATCTTGAGCCAATCAATACAATTGATCAAGGTCAACCTGTAAAAGAGAAGGGTCTCTTTGCGGTGATTGTAGATGATAATGATCGTGAGGCTTCACGACACTATATCTCACGAGGATCGGTTATTCAGATTCCTAATGAGGGAAGTGTAGAGCGTGGAACGATTATCTCTTCACCCGAAACAACAGCACAAGTGGTGATTGCAGAGTGGGATCCCTACTCTGAGCCAATTATCGCTGAACAGAAAGGTACGATCAAGTTTGAAGATATTATTCCAGGGACTACAGCCACTGAGCAGTTTGATGAGATTACGGGTGATACACGATTGGAGCTTAATGAGTATATTCCTACGACCTATAAGCCTTCGATCATCTTGGCGACTGACAGCGGTGAGATTATTCGGTATCAGCTTGAGCCAAGAAGTATTCTCTTTGTTCAAGATGGCAGTGAGATTTCGATTGCCGATATCCTTGCCAAAAAGCCAAAAGCGGCGATTAAATCAAGCGATATTACTTCGGGTCTTCCTAGAGTATCAGAACTCTTTGAAGCACGACGACCCAAAGATATTGCCCTCATTGCCCTCATTGATGGTGAAGTAAGCTTTGGTAAACCGTTGCGTGGTAAAGAGCGGTTGATTATTGTGGGTGAGAATGGTCAGGTGACTGAGCAGTTTGTTGATAAGAACAAAACCATTCTAGTCAAAACAGGGGAGTATGTGCACGCAGGTGAGAAACTTACCGATGGTCTGGTATCAAGCCACGACATCCTCTCTACCCTTGGTAGTAAAGCACTATACGAATACATCGTCAGTGAAGTTCAGCAGGTCTATAGACGACAAGGGGTTAACATCGCCGATAAGCACATCGAGATTGTGGTATCGCAGATGATGAGACAAGTTAAAGTTATTGATAGTGGTGACTCTAAATTTATTGAGGGAGATATTGTCTCTACTCGTAAGTTTGAAGAGGAGAATGGACGCGTGATGAAGCTCTTTGGAGAGCCAGCCATCGCAGAGCCAATCTTGGTGGGTATTACACGAAGTGCGGTTGGGGCTGATAGTATTATCTCAGCTGCATCGTTCCAAGATACCACCAAGGTACTCACCTCTGCATCGATTGCAGGTACAGTCGATGCCTTGTACGATCTTAAAGAGAACGTCGTTATTGGGCGACTCATTCCTGTGGGTACAGGTATGGTCGAAGAGGAAGATATCCGACTCACCCCAAGCCAAGAGGAGTAGCAGTATGCAACTCTTCCAAAATCTTTTTGGAAGAGTTGGCTCAATGCTCTCTACCCTTACACCTTCAACACATTTTTTAATCACTTTTTTAATAGCCTTTATACTGCATTTTGCATTTCCAATCTATCTATCCACTTTTATCTCTGTCAATCTTTTGCAAGCTATAGGCATTATTCTACTACTGATTGCTCTAACCTTTAATACCCTTGCATTTAGAGCATTTAACCCAACTTCAACACCAAAACCCCCAAAAACCTTAAAAATCGACAATTTTTGAAGCTCAAACTCCCTGTATAAGGGCTTCGAGTTCTTAAATATTTAATGTAGTACCCGAATTTATATT
>Ga0193964_1000529_pt1 | contig 18460 bp, 22 predicted proteins | sample FB_7_MG_FD_140323 | JGI IMG/M metagenome (GOLD analysis project Ga0193964, IMG submission 140323) | Microbial mat bacterial communities from the Broadkill River, Lewes, Delaware, United States - FB_7_MG | ecosystem: Environmental > Aquatic > Freshwater > River > Microbial mats | place: USA... | reverse complement strand
TTAGGCTTCCGATAGATGCTGAGTCGGTTGAGCCGTCTCCATTGATCCTAGAACGAATCTCTTCGGTGATATACTCTTCACCGCCGTGGATAGCCTTAACAGCAGCAAGCAGCTCGTCAGGAGCGCAGCGCTTAGTAAGAAAGCCTTTTGCGCCTGCGCTAACCACGTGAGCAGGAAATGGATCTATTTCCATTGCGGTGAGCACAAGTACTTTTGCTTTGGGGTCATGAGAGATAATGCGTCTAATTGCTTCAAGCCCACCATTAAGGTTGTTGCTTACCTCATCGGTAGATGAGTCAGCAGGCATGTTTAGATCCATGATGACAACGTCTGGATTATGGCTGGCATACATGTCGCACGCAGACTGGCCATTATCAGCCTCGCCGATAATTTCTATACTTTCATCAGAGATGAGTAGGCGCTGAAATCCCGCCCGAACAAGCGGATGGTCGTCTACCAGAAGTATTCTTATCGGCTCAATCATTCAAATTTCCATTGACTGACAATGCAATATCTAACTTTAAGGATAGCAATAATACATGCAAAACAGCATGTTAGCTCTAAAAATTTAGTATTAGCATTAGATTATTCTTGCTCGTCTGGCAGTATTGCGTCGGCGCCTTTGTATACATTATGACAATTAATATCTAAGGCGCCTACGCTGGACGCTTCCTCTGCAGCGATATGAGCCGGCAGCGCAACAAGCTCATCACTATAACCTATGAGCTGTATGCCTTCGTTTTTACAGTGGCGTAAAACCTTCTCAAGCGCCTTGATTACAGTGATCTGGCGGGAATTTAGTTGATCCTGATTATCGGTTTTGTTTTTGGGCTTGCTCGTTACCTGGCGAATCGCGTAACCACCCTCGTCGAGGAGTTGTATGGTAACGTTTTTAAGCCTCTCCTTAACAAGTAGTACTTTTGCGCGCTTAAAAGTCTCTTCATCCTGACAGCAAACGGCGTCTTCTGAGCTGCATTCGTGAAGGGCGTCAAGAATCACAATATCTTCTGCTGAAAGGTTTAAAACTATATCCATATCAAATAGATACCTTGATAATCGAGAATTTTTTTAATAGGTAAGCTAACAAGAAACAAGTAAGTGTCAGACTACCACCCTATCCTTCATTGCACTAGTCTGATCCGTCTTTTAGTACTCTAATTTGCTCGGCCAGCTTCATGTTTTCAATCAGCAGCTGTGATTTTTCTGTTGCCATCGCATCTAGCTGTTTGGTTAAGCGCTTATTTTCCTCTTTGAGTGTCCTGCTTGCGACCTGGATCTCTATGTAGGCATCTAGATCGCTGGAGCTACTTCCTCCGGAAACTACCTGTGCCTGCTTGAGATCTCGCCTAAGACTGTCATTTTGTGTTTGCAGGGCAATTATTGCGCTTTCTTGCTCAAATACTTTGGATTGTAAGCTCAGCTTTTGCTCTGAAACACTTTCATTCTCCTTGAGTAGTCGAATGCATTGAGATCGCAGCTCTTTGAGTTCCTCATTGTCATTGCTCGAGGCCAAGGCAGAGTCTTTAATCTTCTTTTTGTATTCTCGCTCCAAATCCAGACGTCGTGACTCAAGCCGTTTCTCTGCATACGCAACGGCCTGAAGCCATAGCTTGCTTGCGCTCTCTGCAACTGGGTCTGGGAGCATTGGGTGAGTTGTGTTTGCCTTCATGCGCTCGCCTAGTTCTTGCCACCACGCATTTAGGGCTTTGTTAATTGTGGTAATTGAGCCAGAACCCATTCGCTCGCGCACATTCTGCTGTGTAGGACGGATGCCTTCCTGCAATAGCGCGTCTGCCGCTGCTTTGGCAAGCTCTTGAGTGTCGCTCTTTTTGGGCATTTCAATATCCAATATGTATTATTTGATACATATTTTAAAGCAATGAAGCGAAACTTTCACCCTCTTAAACACTATCCATAAAACTGGACTATCCTAAAAAGGACATGCAGGACAAGGAGTTATCTTATGAGCATACGTATTGCCATTAATGGTTATGGTCGTATTGGTAGAAACATCCTTCGCGCCATCTATGAGGCTAATCTTGAGGATGAGATTAAAATCATTGCAATCAATGATCTATGTGACCCAAACATCAACGCACATTTGACACAGTACGACAGTGTTCACGGTCGCTTTAAGCACCCTGTTACTTATACGGATACTCATCTTGAGATTCATAATGACGAGATCGTGGTGTTGCGAGAAAAGAAGCTAGATGGCCTGCCCTGGCACGAACTAGGTATTGATATTGTTTTTGAATGCACAGGGCTGTTTCAAAGCAGAAAGGATGCAATTCAGCATATTGAGAGCGGCGCTAGGCGCGTGCTTATATCAGCACCGTCACCGGATGCGGACGCAACGGTTGTTTACGGCGTCAATCATCAAACAATTGAGCCGCATCATCAAATCATCTCTAATGCGTCATGTACAACAAACTGCCTAGCCCCAATGGTTCAGGCTCTGCATAAAGGCATTGGCATTAAGTCAGGCTTGATGACCACTGTGCATGCTTATACCAACGACCAGCATCTAACCGATGCTTTTAGTGGTGATCTATATCGTGCACGTGCTGCCGCATCATCTATTATTCCAACTAAAACAGGTGCAGCAAGCGCGGTTGGCCTTGTTCTACCCGAACTATCCGGAAGGCTCGCAGGCATGGCGGTGCGCGTCCCTACCGCCAACGTATCTCTAGTTGATCTTTGCTTTACCCCTGCAAGAGAAACAAATGTAGATGAAATTAACAGTATCATTAGATCAGCCTCAATAGACTCTCATCGGGGTATTATCGCTTACAACGATGAGCCGCTCGTATCGATTGATTTCAACCATCAAAAAGAATCCTGTATTTTTGATGCAACCCAAACGCTGGTTATTGGTGATCAAGCAAAGGTTTTTGCTTGGTACGATAATGAATGGGGCTTCTCCAATCGCATGCTAGATACCGCTCGCTACATGATGCAGATTGTATAAAAGAAGAGCATTTCTGACCTCTCCTCCCTTCTCTAGAGGCGAAGAGAATGAAGAGAAGAGACGAAAAGAAGCAAAGCAGGATGCTGCTATAGAATGCTGTTACTTGAGATACTTAACGTTGGATAGATAAAGATCTAGGCTATTGCAGCTTCGCGGGTTATTAATTTTTTCCTGGAGCTGCTGCTTAACACTATCTGGAACGCTATCTACTTCAGTAGCCGATACGATCTGATAGCCTTCTTGAACTAGGTATGAAGGATTGTATTTTGATACTTGAATATATGTAATGCCATCCTGATTAAACGCGGCATAACTGATTTTAGAGAAGCGGTTGGAATCCATATCCCCGACGATATAGCCGGTATCGCAAGCAAACGCTTGGCGCTTGCCTGAAGCGGTTGGCTCCATAACGTCAGTCGGGTCAGCTCCTGCAAGGATGGCCTCTACTTCTGGTTCTGGGATCGCTTCATCGATTGACACAGCGGCAGCACTTGAGACCCCAGGCTCTGGCGGGCTAGCTAAATAATCTATATCAATTGCTTTAAAGGCTTGGCTGCCTATAACACCAGCAATCAATATAACTAAAAAAACTTTTGGAAAGTCACCCATAACAATACCCAAAATCCATTTTGCTCTTGTACTCAAAACATCCTTACCGTTTTAAGTATAGCAGCAGCATGAATTGCCTACGGACACCCTAAATACTCATTGCGATCTATTGCTTATAAAGATTAGGGTTATTCATATTTAAATGCAGTATAGCTCAATAATTCAAACAAAGAATTGTACCTAGGTACAGTGTACATGGTTGATCTGGGCGGAATTTCAAATACAGCAAAGCAATTACCCTTACTAAACATGCAGTTATGAGTATGAGCAAATATACAATTTATTTGAGAAAATATTCAAAAAAACGACGAAGAGGCTGCTTGTATCAAGAAACACGCGCCAAGATAATAATTTCGAGTAGAGTGCAAATAATGAAAACAAAGAGAAGAGATAGGAGTCGCCAGACAACAAAAAACCCCGAAAGCCTTGGCCTGCGGGGTTTAAAGTGCACCACATAAGTGGTGCCCGGGACCGGACTCGAACCGGTACAAGCTTGCGCTCGGGAGATTTTAAGTCTCCTGTGTCTACCAATTTCACCACCCGGGCGAAAAGATGGAGGCGCGGGTCGGAATCGAACCGGCGTACACGGAGTTGCAGTCCGCTGCATGACCACTCTGCCACCGCGCCTCATTGTTTCTTGTTAGCAGTTATTGGAGCGGGAAACGAGGTTCGAACTCGCGACCCCAACCTTGGCAAGGTTGTGCTCTACCACTGAGCTATTCCCGCTCTGCTGTAACAAGTGGTGCGTATTATAGAGACCCTCAGTTATAAGTCAACACCGTAACATAAAAAAAATTCTGCTTAATTATTAATCACTTACATCTCTTCAGATAAAGCTGGCCATGCAGCTCTAACATACTGATACATAGACCATAAAGTAAGAATTGCAGCGAGATAAAGAGCAACAATGCCAGCCCAAGAGATGTTTGTGTAAGGCTCAGTAACGATCATTAGCATAATCGCTAGCATCTGCAGTGCGGTCTTTACTTTACCAATATAAGAAACAGCAACACTGGCACGCTGACCTACCTCTGCCATCCACTCTCTTAGGGCAGAAATAACGATCTCTCTGCCGATAATGACTACGGCTGGAATGGTAATCCACCAATTGGCATAGCCTTCTACAAGCAAAGCAAGAGAGATTGCGACCATCAGCTTGTCTGCGACAGGATCGAGAAACGCCCCAAAAGGCGATGTTTGTTCGAGCTTTCTGGCAAGATAACCATCAAGCCAGTCAGTGAAACCCGCTATGGCAAAAATAACACCGGTAGCAATCGGTGCCCATTCATAGGGTAGATAGTAAACCAGAACGAATACTGGAATTAAAAGAATGCGTAAACTGGTGAGTATATTAGGTATTTTCATCTAGTATTTCATACGTCAGGATGAAGTGCCGCGTAGATATCCTCGGCAATGGTTTGGCTTATGGTAGAGACTTTTGCGATTTCTTCAATACTCGCACGCTCAACTTCTTGTATTCCGCCGAAATGGCGCAATAATTCTCTTCTTCTTTTGGGTCCAACACCGGGCACATTTTCTAATACAGATCGTTTTCGAGCTTTCCCTCTTCTTGCTCGATGTCCTGTAATAGCAAAGCGGTGGGCTTCATCTCGGATATGCTGCATTAAATGCAGGGCTGCTGAATCACTCTCAAGAACCGTTTCATCTCCGGTATCGCCAGACACGAGCACCTCAAAACCAGCCTTGCGCGTAGGTCCTTTGGCTATCCCTATAACCAAAACTTCACTAATCTCAAGCTCATCCAGCACCTCCATCGCCTGTGTTACTTGCCCTTTACCGCCATCAATTATCAAAACATCGGGCAACTTTCCTTCCCCTTTCTTTAACCTTGTATAGCGGCGCTGCAATGCTTGATGCATGGCAGCATAGTCATCACCCGGGGTGATCCCTTCAATGTTGAAATGGCGGTAATCTGATTTTAGCGGCCCATTGCGATCAAAGACAACGCAGGAGGCTACAGTGGCTTCACCAGAGCTATGGCTGATATCAAAGCACTCTAATCGCTTGGGTATTTCCTCAAGTCCAAGTAACTCCTGAAGCTCTAGGTAACGCTTATAGATATTCTTTTTGTTAGCAAGATAGCTATTAAGTTGCTGCTCTGCATTTGTGTAAGCAAGTTTCTGCCAGCCTGCTCGCTCGCCCCTTACTGTATCGGTGAGTGTCACTTTTTTGCTTCGCGCTTTCGCTAACGCCTCTTCAATGCAGTCTTTATCGCCGAGGTCAGCAGAAGTAATGACGTAAGCAGGGATCTCTCGCTGTCCGTTCAAATACCATTGGGCTATAAAGGCAGACAGTATTTCAGCCTCACTTTCTTCAATAGAAACTTTGGGGTGATAAGCCTTGCTGCCAATGATGCGGCCTCCCCTTACAAACAGCATATGAACGCAAACCCCACCAGGCTTGATCGCACAGGCGATAACATCAGCATCCCCTTGCATCCCAGAGACATATTGCTGCTCTTGCACTTTCTGCAGACTAATTAACTGATCTCTGTAAATTGCAGCTTGCTCAAAGTTTAGATCCGAAGAGGCTTTCTCCATGTTACTGGCAACCTCATCCATTACGGCACTGTTTTTCCCCTCAAGAAACATCGCGGCATGTCGTATATCATCTTGATAGTCCTCATGGCTAATCAGTTTTACGCAAGGTGCAGTGCAGCGTTTTATTTGGTGCTGTAGGCATGGTCTTGAGCGGTTTTTAAAGAAGCTATCATCGCATTGACGGATACGGAAAATCTTTTGCAATAGGTTTAAGCTATCTCTAACAGCCCCGCCACTAGGGAAAGGACCAAAGTAGCGTCCCGTTTTGCGCTTTGATCCTCGACTAAAGCGTACGGCGGGATAGTCATCTTTATCGGAAATTAAAATATAGGGATACGATTTGTCGTCGCGTAGTAGAATGTTATAGGGAGGACGGTATTGCTTAATTAGATTTTGTTCTAATAGCAGTGCCTCGGTCTCACTATTGGTAACGGTAATCTGCACATCAGCTATTTTAGCTACCATGGCAGCCGTTTTAATATGCAGTCCGGTGGCTCGGAAATAGCTACTTACACGATTCTTTAGGTTTTTGGCTTTCCCTATATAAAGCAACTTCTCCTGGCTATCGTACATCTGGTAAACGCCAGGTCGCGTGGTAAGTTGCTTTAGGAAACTCTTAGCATCAAATTGATCGATTACACTCTCTTCTGTCACGCTTAATCTTCTGCCTTAGCCTTGAGCTTTCGAGTTTCCATATACTCATGAGTTGCGATTCGGTGGATCTCTTCCAATGCTTCAAGCGTGTCTTCGGTAATACCCGCTCCTCTTGATAGAGAAACCTCGAGATACACGCCAATTTCCGCATAATAACAGAGCTGAGCGTCAGTACTACGCGCCCTTCTTAGCTTGGTTAGTGAGATCTGCGCACCATTGACCAATATATTGTTAATATCGGACTCTGATAGCATTACTTCGCGGTTCTGTTCGCTTAGCGGTCTTGTATTGTCATCTTTATGCGTCATCACTTCTCTCTTAAACAAACATAAGATTTAACCCATACTGTAAGCATTAAATCACTTCATGTAACTAGATAATTAATATGATTGACGACCTTTCATGGATTTTGAACGCTCCAAGCCTGATAAGAGACAAACATTACCCATTTATCTTAGGGACTGAATGGCTTAACGAGATCGCTGATAGCCCTGATTTTGCAATCGAGAACACCGTGAGCGGGCACCCTAGACTGGGTCTTTACTATGAGAATCTTGTAAATGTAATTCTTAACAAATCACCACAACTAACTGATATAAAAAGAAACATACAAGTTGGAGAGAATAAGACCACCATCGGTGAATTCGATTTTATTGGTCAACGCCATCATGATTTAACGCAGATTGATTTCCATTTAGAGTGTGCAATTAAGTTCTATTTATGCCGAGGTGACGGCAGTGTGCTTGCAGATTTTGTGGGGCCAAATAAGCGTGATCGCCTCGATATAAAATTAGATAAAATGACCACCCAGCAGCTACTGCTGAGTAAAACCGATGCCGGTAGCCAATGTTGTTCAGATCTCGGCATTGATCCCCAAGTATTTGTGCTTTTACTGCAAGGCTATCTTTTCTTCCATTATGACGTATGGGATAAGCCACTAGCGCTTCATCAAGCGATTAATCCAGATCACCATCGAGGATGGTGGCTTCGTGAGGATGAAGTTAACCTGCTAGGCGAAAACTATTTTTTTGCAGAGCTTATCAAGCCTTATTGGCTGAGCAATCAGCTTTCAGAATATAACGAGAAACAGCGCTTTATTGCGAAAAACATTCCAGCAAATCGCCCAAGATTAATCTGCAGGATAGATCGGGAAACATTAAAGGAGATTGATAGAGGGTTTATTGTACCAAGGGATTGGTGATAATGAAGAGATGATAAAGAGTAGCCAAGCACCCCTAAGGGTGCCTGACTTGGTAGATCTTACTTCTCAGCTGCCGCCGCATCTTTAGCGATAACTTTTTTTAGCGTAGCAATGCCAACTACCGTGCCAATAATCATTGCCGCAACAATAACTAGGCTTGGCGCTAGAGAGATCAAATTATACTTATCCATAGAACTGTCCTCGATATTCTGTAGTAATAGTATTTTAAATATCGCGCGCCATTATATAGGCTTAGTTAGGGATGTCCATGCATCAAAAGCTCATAAAAACCATGTATTACAAATGGTTATTTATCACCTTTTTCTAAACGTTTTAATAAACTAGAAGTATCAAGACGGCCACCACCCATCTCCTGCACATCCGCATAAAATTGATCAACAATGGCTGTTACCGGCAAGCGAGCGCCATTTTTACGGGCTTCATCCAAAACAATATTGAAGTCCTTGCGCATCCAATCAACGGCAAAGCCAAAATCAAATTCATCGTTGATCATCGTTTGATGACGATTCACCATCTGCCAAGAACCCGCGGCACCATGTTGAATAACATCAAAAACTTGTTCAGCGTCTAAGCCTGCTCTCTTAGCAAAGTGAACCGCCTCAGACAGAGCTTGGACCAATCCGCCGATACAGATCTGGTTGACCATTTTAGCTAATTGACCTGAACCTGCTTCGCCAAGCAATCGTATAGATTTTGAGTAACTATCCATCACCGGAGAGGCTGTAGCAAAAGAGGCTTCATCACCGCCTACCATGACGCTTAACACACCGTTTTCCGCACCGGCTTGTCCACCCGATACCGGAGCATCTAAGAAACCAACACCTTGCTCAAGCGCTAAACCGGCAATCTCACGCGCAATATCTGCGGATGCTGTTGTATGGTCGACCAATACAGCGCCCTTTTTAATCCCTGAAAGCACGCCCTCATCGCCGCATACTACTTCACGAAGGTCATTATCATTACCAACACATACAAAAACGATATCAGCACCAACACAAGCCTTAGCTGGCGTTGTTGCATATGAGCCTTTGTGCTCTTCTGTCCAGGTTTCAGCTTTTGCAGTAGTACGATTGTAAACCGTTACATCATGGCCAGCTTTTGCTAGATGACCTGCCATTGGGTAACCCATGACACCTAAACCGATAAATGAAACGTTCATAATTGTCCTTACTATTGGGGGTCAGTTGAACTGAATTCGAAATTAATGCTCTGAGTATAAAGGATGAAGCAATAAACTCCACCGACTGAGATATTTTATATAATTTGCTATGATCGCTTTGAACTTAAAAGAGAGCACTTATGAAATTTATTAGAGCAATTATGACGGTACTATTTTTCTTAGTGCCCTCTCTAACTGTTTCAGCCGCAAATGTCCCAAACCTTTACAACGTCAGTTTTCCAAATGTTGATAATGAAACCGTCAACTTATCGGAGTATAAGGGCAAAGTTGTACTGCTTAATTTCTGGGCAACATGGTGCCCGCCCTGTGTGAAAGAGATGCCATCAATGCAGAGAATGCGCGATCACTTCTCTGGGCAACCCTTTGAAATTATTGCAATAAATACAGGTGAGAATGCTACTTCGGTCTCTAGTTTCTTATTGGAATTAGACACAGAGCTGACCTTTCCAATACTGCTTGATTTGAAGAGCAGTAGCTACAAGGCGTTCAATATTAGAGGCTTGCCTATGTCTCTCTTATTCGACAAGAAAGGGAATTTAGTAAAGAGCATTATTGGCGGAAAAGAGTGGGATCACCCTGCCGCTATAACACTAGTAAACGAGATACTAGAAGAGAATTAAGCAAACAACTTTTGTAGCAGATGGTACCTGCCTTCTTGAGCACTGCTAAAAAAGGCAGGTAGTCCTCTAGCAACAAGCTAACGCTATATGGAGAGCACTAGCTAGAGGGTGCTATCTTGTCGCTTTATTCAGCTAAGACTGCAGCGGCGGCTTGTGCAGCTACACCTACTTTGATCGGTGCATCCATTGATGCCAGCGTATTCTCTAAAGCATCCAGACAAAGCATTACGTTTTTCTGAGTACAAGCGGTACCCATCAAACCAATACGCCATACCTTACCCGCTAAAGCGCCAAGCCCTGCTCCGATCTCTAGGTTGTAGTTTTTCAATAAAGCGGTGCGTACCGCTGCATCATCCACACCTTCTGGGATAAAGACCGAATTAAGCTGTGGTAAGCGAGATTCTTCATCTACAAGGAAGCCGATACCCATTGCTTCTAGGCCTGCACGCAGTGCTAAATGGTGCTTCTGATGACGTGCCCACGCATTTTCCAAGCCCTCTTCTTCTAGCATGACGAGTGCCTCGTGGAGTGCGTACAATGAATTAACAGGAGCCGTATGATGATAAGCACGCTTACCACTGCCACCCCAGTAACCCATGACAAGGTTCTTGTCTAAGAACCAGCTTGGCACAGGTGTTTTGCGATTCTGTACCGCTTCAACGGCTTTCTGGCTAAAACTAACAGGTGATATGCCTGGAGGACAGGATAGGCATTTCTGTGTACCTGAATAGATAGCATCAATACCCCAGCCATCGACATCAACATCAACACCACCCAAAGATGTAACCGCATCAACAATTGTTAACGCATTGTTATCCTGTGCAATTTGGCAAAGGGTCTTAGCATCAGAGCGAACACCTGTGGAGGTCTCAGCATGTACAAATGCAAGTGCTTTAACATCTGAGTGTTCAGCAAAAGCCGCTTTAACTTTCTCGATACTAACGGGTGTACCCCATTCATCTTCGATTAAAATGCATTCGCCACCGAAGCGAACAACATTTTCTTTCATTCGTCCGCCAAATACGCCATTTTGACAAACGATAACTTTCTCGCCTGGCTCAATAAGGTTTACAAAGCACGCTTCCATTCCAGCTGAGCCAGGCGCAGAAACAGGCATTGTTAATTCGTTATTTGTTTTGAATGTTTTTTTCAACATATCCTTTACTTCATCCATCATGCGGATGAATTCAGGATCAAGGTGCCCGATGGTTGGGCGAGCCATAGCGGCTAGTACTCGAGGGCTAACGTCAGATGGGCCAGGTCCCATCAGTGTCCGTACAGGAGGGTGAAAAGAGGTAGTCATTGTAAGGCCCTTATTCATGCTTTTCTAAAGCGGATAATTATAAAGGCCCTATTTGTATCAGTTGCTTGCTAACTCATCAATCATCATTTCGATCAGTTAACAGATAGCTCATCGATCATTGCGATAATCATCTCTGCAGAATGCTTAGCAGCAGTGACTAAAAATTGATCAAAAGATACGCCTGATTCCTTACCAGCAATATCGGACAATGCTCTTATTACGATAAATGGGGTCGAAAACTGCTGACATGTTTGCGCAATGGCCGCAGCTTCCATCTCAACCGCTTTCATTGCTGGAAAAAGCCCACGCTTGCGCTCTACTCGCTCAGGATCATTCATAAACTGATCGCCCGTTGCAATAAGTCCACGAACGGTCTTCATCCCTTCCATGCGAGCAATACAGCGCTCTGCTATAGCGGCTAATGTTTCATCCGGAGTGAAAAATGGTGGTTGCTGAGGAACCTGCCCGTACTCGTAACCAAATACGGTGAGATCGACGTCATGATGTCGAACCTCAGATGAGATCACAATATCACCAACATTCAATGCCGGATCAAATCCACCAGCGGATCCTGTATTGATGACGCAGTCAGGCTTAAACATCTGTAGCAGGATCGTTGTACCAATCGCTGCATTGACTTTACCAATGCCTGATTTGAGTAGAACTATATCTTTATCATGTAGCTTGCCAGTAAACAGAAGATAACCAGCGATTTCGTGATCTTCCCTATTTTGAAGAGAGGCTTTAAGTAACTCAACCTCTTCATCCATCGCACCAATAATACCGATACGTACATTGCCACTTTTCTGCTTAAGCAGATCCGCCATGTTTTGCTCTATGCTCATCTAAGGCTGCTACCGTCGTTGTATAGAATTTAATATTGATAATATACCGCGGATTAGAGCACAGCTTAGTCTAAAAAAATAGCGTCACAGCTCCCGTTATTGGGTGATTTCGACATTTTTACCTGACTCTCTCAATCTATCTGCGCGTTCATTGATGTAGCGCTGGAATTCAGGCAGGCGTTTATAGATTTTGCCGCTCACGTATTCAAGTGCAGTCTGAAAATGGAAAGCCTGTACATAGCCATCAATACGGAACTGTTCCTGTTTGTTTTTATCCAATAAGACAGCACTAGGAAAATAGGTCAAGCCCAGTTGATCAGCCCACTGTTGTGCCGTTATTTTTGCATTTCCATCTATCTGGATTAGATCATCACTAGAAAGGTCAACACGAACGGCACTGAATTCTGATAGTAATTGGTGAGTATCTCTACGTGATAAAACTTTTTTGTGTAGTTGCTCGCAGTCTGCGCAACCTGGGTATTCAAACAATACGGCAACAGGTTTAGCGGGGTCCGTTTGTTCAAGTGTTTCGAGTGCATCGAAGCTTAAAGAGGGATAGAGGGTTTCTGTAGGCTGAGTTTGAATCATAGATTGCGCTAATGATTGAGTTTGGTCACCAGAAAGCACGTAATCGAGCACTTTTGCGAATACCGCTTTACTGCGATAACCATCTATCCTCAATACGGGTTCATGCGCATCACGGTAGAATAGCAAGGTTGGTGTAAACTGCACTTTCCATTTAACCGCCAACGCTTTTTCAGAAATTGATTCGCCACTTGGGAGTGTTACTTCCCTATCACCCCATAAATTAAGAGAAACGACCTCAAACTTTTCTTGGATAAAGGCGCTTAACTGAGGATCTAAAAAACTTTGCTGAACAAGGTTGTAGCAATATGGGCAGCCTGCCTGATGAAAATAGATAATCAGTTGTTTGCCCTCCTCCTGTGCTTCATCAACATCATCGGCAATATCTAGAAAACTCTCTTTGAACCAATGAGGCTCTTCAATAACCGAGCCGGAATATTTCATTAACTGGGTTTCGTTTTCTGCCATCGAGAGCACAGGCATGAGCAACAACAGTACAAAAATAATTTTCTTCATCAGTTCCTCGATCATTCATTCGTTTAGATAGATACGAGCTATAAATTTAGTTTAATTTTTATTTAGCTGCTGGATAAAGCCCCTGCCAGCCAAACTTATTGAATAAATTCTCTGTGTATTCATCGACCGGTGCAGTTATGTCCATCTTCTCTTTAGTAACCGGGTGTTCGAATTTAATATTAGACGCCATGAGCATCAGACGCTCTAGTTCGAAGTTCTGACGAAATGATTTGTTGTGTTTGTTGTCACCATGATTGGTATCACCAATGATGGGATGGAATATGTGTTTCATGTGACGTCGTATTTGATGCTTACGGCCTGTTTTGGGCTTCACTTCAACTAACGAATAGCGTGATTTCTCATATCGACCTACAGGAATATCTAATTCGACAGTCCCAAGACGCTTATAGCTAGAAACTGCTTCCTGGGGGGCTTTATCCTGTTTTGCGTGCTTATCGGCAATTTTGTCGAGCTCTTCTTTTAACGCATAATCGATGACATCAGCTTCTGGTGTATAGCCTCTCACCATGCAGAGGTAGGTTTTTTCTACTTCTCGCTCCGCAAAAATCAGATTCATTTTTTGGGCTATCTCTTTATTTTTCCCAAATAGAATTACCCCTGAGGTTGGTCGGTCCAGCCGATGGATTGTATAAGGGCTACCTCCTTCAAAATATTCTTTGAGCATAGATGCAAGGTTGGGCGTGCCTCTAGGCGCTATCCAGCTAGGGTGTACGAGTATTCCCGACGGCTTATTGAGGGCAATAATGTCATCGTCTTCGAACAAAATATTTAGGTCAGACATGTTATTTCATTTAGGTTAAGAGGACGGCAGATTCTACTTGAGCGTAAAACTATGTAAAGATACCTTGAAAAACCAACTAAAATGCTTATATATAGAGATATATTAAACAGGGAATCTCCTCGAGGATAACATGCGTAACGTAAACACTTATGATGTTCGTTCTGAACAATCAGTACTTCAAACGAACAAAGTGATTCGAAACACTTATATGCTACTTGCAATGACAATGGTTGTAAGTGCGGTCACTGCGGGCATTTCGATGCTCTTACAGATGCCAATGATCGTTTATTTGGGCAGCTTTGTACTTAGTTTTGTAATGCTGTTTATATTAAACAAGAAGCAGAACACTGCTGCGGCCCTTCCTCTCGTATTCCTTTTCACAGGAATGATGGGTTTCGGTCTAGGCCCTGTAATTAATAACTATCTAGCGATGGCTAATGGCGGGCAGATTGTAATGACCGCATTAGGTATGACTGGTATTACATTCTTTGGGTTGTCTGCATACGTGCTTACAAGCAAAAAAGACTTTAGCTTTATGGGCGGCTTCTTAGCTGCCGGCATGATCGTCGCGCTTGTTGCTATGGTTGCTCTTTTTGTACTGCCTATGTTCGGCGTGCAGCTGGGTGCTCTTCACTTAGCGTTCTCTGCATTCATCGTTTTATTAATGTGTGGTTTCATTCTTTATGATACAAGCAATATCGTAAACGGCACTTACACAAACTACATCATGGCTACTGTTAGCTTATATTTAAATATTTATAACCTATTTATTCATCTATTAAGCTTGGTTGGTTTTTTAAGTGATGACTAATTAATTTAGCTTCTAAAAAAGCCCCGCTATCTTTGCTAAGATAGCGGGGCTTTTTATTGCACTTTCGAAATTATTAACCGAGCACTGTAGCAGCCATAGACCATGAAATTTTCATTAGTCGTTCACTCTTCTCCGATAAGCCAGCAATCTGCTGCGACCGCTTTTCGATTCGCTAAAACCGCGTTAGAGGCGGGTCATGAGATCTTTCGCGTCTTTTATTATGGCGATGGCGTTCTAGTCGCTAATAGTCAGATTGCTCCACCCCAAGATGAGATTAACCTCCCTGAAATGTGGCAGGCACTCGCGAAACAGTACGACATCGATCTTGTCGTGTGTATCGCGGCAGCGGTAAAAAGAGGCGTGCTTGATGATAATGAAGCGAAACGCTATGAAAAGGACAGCGCTAACCTAGTTGCAGGTTTTGAGCTTTCCGGATTAGGCCAATTGGCAGAAGCGATTGCCCTATCCGATCGTGTCATAACGTTCGGCGCATAGTATGAGTGAGATAAACATGAGCGATAAAAAAAGCATTCTTATTATCAATCAATCGGCTCCTTATGCTTCGAGTAAGGCCAGAGAGTCGTTGGATGTAGCGCTCACCTGCGCGATCTTTGAAATGCCGGTTTCTCTGCTTTTTATGGGCGATGGTGTTTTACAGCTTTTAAAGGGGCAGCAGCCGGAAGCGCTTCAGACAAAAAAACATGAAGCGATGTTAACAGCACTGCCAATGTACGATATCGATTGTCTTTATGTAACATCTTCAGATTTAAAGCTGCATGGACTACACAGCGAAGACCTAGCGGTCCCAGTGAACATTGTTGAGCAAAAACAAATAGCTTCACTGATTCAACAACATGACACAGTGCTTACATTTTAATGATGACATTACACCTACTGAACAAGTCACCCCAGAGCATGAGTTTATACAGCAATATGCTCGCATCATTGAGCGATAACGATAGCATTCTTCTTATTGAGGATGGCGCTTATGGCGTGCTAGATGCTCACTGTAAGATTTTTAAAGACCTTCCCGATGCGGTTGGCCTTTTTGTGCTTAAAGCAGACGCAGAGGCTCGAGGTTTGTCTGAACGTGTTTCTGCGTTGTTTGAAGTGATAGACGACAATCAATTCGTCGAACTAACCTGTCAAAATGAAAAAGTAGTTAGTTGGTATTAATCATGACAATTGAATTTGATGAGGAAGGCTATCTACGCAACCTCAACGATTGGTCTGAAACTGTTGCGGTAGAGATTGCGGAGTCTGAAGGGATCTCGCTTAATGAAGCTCACTGGGAGATAATCAACATTATTCGAGAGTTTTACCAAAACTATGAGCTATCGCCTGCCATGCGCCCCCTAGTAAAAGCCGTTTCATTGAAGCTTGGGAAAGACAAAGGCAAGAGTATCTATCTGATGAAACTCTTCCCTGGAAGCCCAGCAAAATTGGTCGCAAAAATTGCGGGCCTACCCAAACCAGACAACTGCCTTTGACAAATATCATGTTTTTTATCACATACAGCTGATTTTATTGTGATTTATTTAATTATTCTGTTTAAACGATTGCATTGCTGGTCTATGCTTTAACAAAATATATTTCGAAGGTTTTCAATAGCATCCAAGCTATGGGATACTCGAATTAATTATAAGGTCTCTTCAATCAAGCAGATCTTTTCAGTAGTAAATTCGGATGGGTAGAACACCATGGGTTTAGAATCAGCAGCCGAACATCTCAAAAGCTTACAAGCTGAACAAGCGATTCATCAGGAATCCTCTGAAAGTAGAAGAAGCAATCAGGAGGAAGTGGTTTATCACCAATGGGCGACGTTCAAAGTTGATAATGAGTTATATGGTGTCGATGTAGTTCAAGTAAAAGAAGTGCTTCGCTACAGCGAAATCACACCGGTTCCAGGCTCTGATCACTTCATTCTTGGTATTATAAATCTACGTGGTAATGTTGTTACCGTTATTGATACCCGCCAGATGTTTGGCTTATCAGCCCATGCACCTGATGATGATACACGCATCATTGTTGTTGAATATAACGAACAGGAAGTGGTAGGTCTGGTTGTTGATAGCGTTGATGAGGTTATCAATCTTCCGCAAAATGATATTGACCGCGCTCCAAACGCTACCGGCGAAGAAACCACCAAGCGTTTTGTAATGGGAGTTTGTTACTACAATACGATTCTTATTATCTTGCTGGATCTATTGAAAATGCTACAAAGTATTACCCCAATAGATACTGGTGATGATGGCTTCTAATAATTAAGAAGCAAAATGTTTAATAAAAAAGGCTGCAGTGCAGCCTTTTTTATTATCGATTGATATGAACGGCTATATTTCTTCTTCGCCCTTCATGACGATGTTCCCAGCAATACACTCCTTGCCACACGCCCAAGCAAAGCTTGCCATTCATGATGGGTATCGATAAAGAACAGCTCGTTAATGCACTTTTAATATGAGCAGGCATGTCATCAGCCCCTTCATAAATGTGCGTATAAAGAGAATCACCTTCAGGGACTAAGCGATTCATCCAGTTTTCAAGGTCATCTTTTGCGCTGGGATCTGCATTTTCTTGAATCGTTAAACTCGCACTCGTGTGCTGCACGAGCAAACTACACAGCCCCTTCTCTACGCCTGACCGAGTAACGAGTACAGCCAACTGATCGGTAAACTCAAACAACCCTTGGCGACCTGTTTCGACAGATAAAATTTCAACCATAAAAAATGCCCCTTAGTAGAAGGGGCATTTTAACAGAATATAAACCTGCAAACAGGGATTACATAACGCGGTTAGTCGTCATGAATTTGCTATCTGCATCTGGGCCTGCGTTATCAGCGTAAAGCGTGACACCTGAACGTAAACAGATAGATAAGTTCTGATGAGACTCTTCAGTCTCTTCTGGCAATAGGTGGTTTACAATAGCTTTCTCATCTAGCAGTTCTTGCTCAGTGGCTGTTAGACGTTGACGACTAAAGTCATTAACAATGATGTCGTGTACTATCTGGTAGCGGCCGTAATTGCAACGAACGGGGAAAGAGTAAAAAATACCCTTTGCAATGCCGTAGCTGCCATCACTCAATATTCCCATGCTGATGATTTCACCGGGATCTGTACCTAGAACCCAATCACGCATCTGGTCGACAATCGCTTGAGCTGCAGAGGCCGCACTTGATAAACCACGGGCCTCAATGATCTCTCCGCCCCGCTTTTGAACTTTTGGAATATATTCATCGCGATACCAAGAAGTATCGATCTGAGCCATGGCGGGCTTACCAAGAATGGTCGCCTGATGCAGATCGGGATACTGCGTAGGGGAATGGTTACCCCAGATCATGATACCGCCAATGTCGCGTGTGGTAGCACCACAATGATTCGCTAAGATGCCTTTTGCACGGTTGTGATCTAAGCGCGTCAAGCAGGTAAACTGCGATGGGCTTAAATCAGGCGCATTACGGCTGGCGATCAATGCATTAGTGTTAGCTGGGTTGCCCGTGATTAGAACTTTAACATCACGGTTTGCAAAATCGTTTAATGCTTTGCCCTGACGAGCAAAAATCTCCGCATTTTCTTCCAGAAGATCGCTGCGTTCCATACCAGGTCCACGAGGCTTCGCACCAACGAGAAGAGCATAGTGAGCATTCTTAAAGCCATCTTCTACATTGTCATGCAGAGTGATGGTATGAAGTAGAGGGTAGGCACAATCCATGAGCTCCATCGCGACTCCGCGAAGTGCATTCATGGCATGGGGTAATTCAACCAACTGAAGAATAACAGGCTG
>Ga0193964_1000527_pt1 | contig 18470 bp, 16 predicted proteins | sample FB_7_MG_FD_140323 | JGI IMG/M metagenome (GOLD analysis project Ga0193964, IMG submission 140323) | Microbial mat bacterial communities from the Broadkill River, Lewes, Delaware, United States - FB_7_MG | ecosystem: Environmental > Aquatic > Freshwater > River > Microbial mats | place: USA... | reverse complement strand
ACGGTGTCGAGTTCATCATCGCTGATCTTGCCTTTTTGAGAGGGCATCAATCCAAATCTATCCAATGCCCCTCCATTACACATACTTTTATCTAGGTGTGGTCGTATCGCATAATCTTTGATAAAGGCAACCACTACGGCACGGTGCATCTCATCATCAATATCATCGACTATCTTGATATTGCGTTTGAGCTGATTGGAGACCTCTATCATGGGTGGGGCTTTCATCTCTTTGATACGTTTGAGTGTCTCTTTTTTGGTGATCATCTTGACATGACACGAGGCACACTTGGCATCAAATATCTTCTCGCCTTCCATCGCATCAGCAGATAATAGTGTCAATGCAATTAGTGTTGTACTCAAAACTTTAAACATACAAATCCTTTTTTTAACGAGAATGTACCATAAACACTAACCCTATCGCCTTGACCTATATCAATGCCAAGCTGACTCAAATTTATTACAATACTCAAAATTTATAACGCTAAGGAATAAAAATGAGTATGTTTTGTTATCAATGTGAGATGTCTACACCCAATGGATGTGGCTCTACAGGGGCTACAGTAGGGACATGTGGTAAAGATGAAAATTTGGCACGTCTTCAAGATATTATGATCTTTGGGCTTAAGGGACTAAGTGCCTATAGAGAGCACCTCAATGAGCTACAACCTAGCCAAACCAAAAACATTGATGATGTCGTCAATGAGACACTTTACTTTACACTTACCAATGTAAACTTCAACTTTGATGACCATATCAAGCAACTTATGAAAGTAGGAAGTGCAGGAGTAGAGGTGATGGACAAACTCTCCAACGCCCACACTGGCAAATTTGGTATCCCAACACCCGTCACCGTACCTCAAAATCAAGTAGAAGGCAAAGCGATACTAGTCAGTGGTCATAACCTTGATATGCTTGAAAAACTCCTTTTAGCTACTGAAGGTAAAGGGATCAATGTCTATACCCACTCCGAGATGCTTCCTGCTCATGGATACCCAAAGCTTAAAAACTATCCACACCTCAAAGGAAATGTCGGTAAAGCGTGGTTTGATCAAGTGGATCTGATGAAAAAGTTTAACGGTACGTTTGTGGTCAATACCAACTGTATCGTACCTCCTAAAAAAGATGCCAATTACGTCGATCGTGTATTTACCTACAAAATCGTAGGGATTGAAGGGGGTACACCTATTGAGGATGATAACTTCGATGTACTTATTGCCAAGACTTTGGAGTGTGAGGATACCAATATGAGTGAAAACCTCACCCTCACCACAGGTCACCACTACAAAACGATTTTGACTCTTGCACCTCAAATATTAGAGGCGGTTGCAGCAGGTAAGATCAAAAAATTCTTTGTCATTGCAGGGTGCGATGCCCCAGGCAAAGCAGGAAACTACTACCGAGAGATGGCTGAGAACCTACCAAAAGATTGTGTGATTATCACATCAAGTTGTGGGAAGTTTAGATTTAACGATATAGACTTTGGAGAGATAGAGGGCACAGGCATCCCACGATACCTAGACCTAGGGCAGTGTAATGACTCTAATGGAGCGGTGGAGATTGCCAAAGCGGTAAGCCAAGCACTCAACACCCCTATCAATGACCTGCCAATTTCAATTGTACTAAGCTGGATGGAACAAAAAGCGGTGATTATTTTACTAGCACTCTTCTCATTGGGTGTCAAAGATATCTACCTAGGACCAAAACCACCACAGTTTGTAAACGAAGATATCTATAACTTTTTGGCACAAACCTTTAACCTCCACCTCACAGGTGATGCCCAAGAGGATTTGGAAAACTTACTAAAATAACGTATATTGGGGGGGCAACCTTTTTGGGGTTGTCTCTAGTCTCTAATCACTTAATCGATATATAAATCCATAACAATATGTAATATTCTTCCCTTTTAGAACAATTTTTGTGTACAATTATAAAAACTATTTCAAAGGTCACCCATTATGTCTTTCTCTGCACCTGTCAATCATCTGAGTTCACATCAAAAAAGTAACTATAAGATGATTGATCTCTTTTGTGGTATTGGTGGAGTGAGACGGGGGTTTGAGCTTACAGGTGGATTTGAGAATCTACTCTCTGCAGAGGTGGATAAGTATGCCTGTATGACCTATGAGCATCTATACGGAGAAAATCCACTCAATGATGTAACGGATGAAGCCTTTAAGCAAAGGCTTAAAAGCGTTGATTATGATGTTTTATTAGCTGGTTTTCCTTGTCAAGCCTTTTCTATCGCAGGGGCGAAGAGGGGCTTTGAAGATACCACACGAGGGACGCTCTTTTTTCATGTGGCTGATATACTTAAATCTACACAACCCCAAGCCTTTTTACTTGAAAATGTGGAGGGGCTTTACCGACACGATAAAGGTAAAACCTTTAAAATTATTATTGATACACTCGTTAAGGAACTTAACTATCAAATTGTAGGTGTTGAGGAGCGTGATGGAGCATTGCACTATACGCCCAACTCATTTTTGCGTTCAACCACAGAGTTTGGGCTGCCTCAAAAGCGTACACGCACCTATATTGTAGGCTTTCATCAAGACACTGTCCCTCAAAACTATCAATTTGATCCTTTACCAACACAGAACCAAAAAGAGATTTTTGCCAATCTCTATGAACTTTTGGATGATAATGTACCTGCAAAATATTATCTATCCGAGCAGTATATCAAAACACTTGAAAAGCACAAAGCCAATCATCAAGCCAAAGGCAATGGCTTTGGGTATAAGATTGTCAATTGTGGAGAGAACCCTATCTCCAATACTATTTTAGCCACAGGTGGGAGTGGGAAAGAGCGAAATTTGATTTTGCAAGAAAAACCAGAGTATTATGGAGAGATGGTTGGCAGTAAAAAATCTCCCATCAATGATAAAGGTATTCGTGTCATGACACCTACAGAGTGGGCAAGACTGCAAGGATTTAAAGATTATGCTTTTATACAAAATGGGATAGATATGTTTAGCTTTCCAAAGAGTGTGAGTGAAACACAACAGTACAAACAGTTAGGCAACTCTGTATCGATTCCTGTTATTGAAGAGTTGGCAAAATATATCTATGGGCACTTAGAGGCGTTTAAATATGGCAGGGTTTAATAAGGGTGAGTGGTCGGAACTCTATGCCTTGCTCTATCTCCTACTCAATCCAAATCTAGCGATAGTTGATGAGAATTTAAAGATAATTGATAGTAGCACCTTTCAAATAGTAGAGATACGCTTAAGTGATAAACGCTATAGAGTTGATAATACAAAAGTGATAAAAACTAATGGATTGAGCAAAGATTATAATAGAAGCTATATTGCCAAAAACAGCACCCTTTTACTAGAAAAAATAACCTCGCATACGAAAGCAAAAGGCTCCTTTAAAATCAATGCAATTACTCCCCTAATCGATGATTTTTTTGATGGGAAAAAACCTAAAGGTGCTTCAAGAGATAAAGGTGATTTGGATGCAAAGGTATTTGATCATAAAGTACACAAAGCAGTCAATCTAAGTTACAATATCAAATCTAGTCTAGGAAGTCCTGCCACACTCCTCAATGCTTCTAGCCATACCAACTTTCTTTATGAAATCAAGGGTATTGATAATAAAATCATGGATCAAATCAATGCTGTTAAAGGTAGAAAAAAACTTTTAAATCGATGTGAGTTGATAGAGACCCACGCTACAAGTGTAGAGTTTATCCAAGTAGAGAGTGACTCGTTTGATTATAACCTCAAAATGATCGATTCAAATTTGGATAAACTTTTAGCAAAAATACTCTACCTCTCTTATCTAAAAAATGAAAAAGATATTTTAGATTTACTCTCTAGGATTACTCAAGAGAGCGATGAGTACAGTTTGTATAAACGAAAACTAGCAGAGTTTGCCAATGCGGTGACTTTTGGTATGAGAGCAGGTGAAAAATGGAATGGTACTAATGAGGTCAATGGTGGCATTATAGTTATAACTCAAAAGGGTGAAATTTATCTACTTGATTTAGTCTACTTTAGAGAGATGGTTAATCGCTACCTCATAGAGAATATCAAGCTCGATAGCCCAAGCTCCACTCGCTATAAGATGTTTGATATCTACAAAGAGGGTGATAAATACTATTTTAAACTTAATCTTCAGATACGGTTTAAATAGGGGTGCTATTATGGATCAACAACTACTAAAAGAGCTCAAAAACAAAACCATCTTTCAACGCTTAGAGGCAGATGATTGGGAGTATCTGCTCTCTATCTCGACGATAAAAACGTTTAAAAAAGATAATATTCTCTTCTATCAAGGGGATGATTCAACGCATCTGCATATCTTGATTGAAGGGGCAGTCAAAATCTACAAGCACAACCCCAAAGGGCATGAGGTGGTGCTCAAAGAGATCGTTGATACCTCACTCATTGCTCAACTTGCCAATCTTGAGGAGATCGCCTTTCCTTCTAGCTGTATGGCAATGGAAGATTCACAAATTTTGTTGGTAGATTATAGTAAATTCAAAACCTATTTTCTCAGTGACCCTACGTTTTTGCTCATCTTTATTAAATCACTGACCAAACGTATCATTGAACTGGAAAATTTTATCTCCACACATATTACCCTTGATGCCAAGGCCAAGGTAGCAAAGTTTATCTATGAAAACGAAATGATCTTTAACCAAAAGAGCAATGTAGAGATTGCCAAGATGCTCAATATCACACCTGAAACGCTTTCACGCAATATCAAAAAGCTTAAACAAGAATCTCTAGTAGATGGTGAGAGTGGATTACTTACTGTCGTTGATCGCCAGCGATTAAAAGCATTGTTTTAAAATACTTAATTAACCTCTTCTCTTGACTCAGGTCATGGAAATACTTTTTCAAAAGTGTTATATTTGTCATTGTATATTTCTATAAGGAGAGGATAATGGCACTTTCAAGAAGAGATTTTCTAAAAAGTTCAGCAGCAGCTTCGGCAGCGGCGGCCGTGGGGATGAGTGTACCCTCAAACCTGCAGGCTGAGGCTAAAGAGGCTCAGAGTGGTTGGAGATGGGACAAGGCAGCTTGTCGCTTCTGTGGAACGGGTTGCGGTATTATGATGGCAACCAAAGATGGCAAGATTGTCGCTGTTAAGGGTGACCCTGCAGCACCCGTAAATAGAGGGCTTAACTGTATCAAGGGGTACTTTAATGCCAAGATTATGTATGGAGCTGATAGACTTAAAACTCCTCTCCTTCGTCTAAACGATAAGGGTGAGTTTGACAAAAAGGGGAAATTTGCTCCTGTCTCATGGAAGCGTGCTTTTGATGAGATGGAGGTGCATATTAAAAAGGCACTCAAAGCAAGCGGTCCTGAGGGTGTGGGTGTCTTTGCATCGGGTCAATATACCGTCATGGAAGGCTACGCAGCTCAAAAGATGATGAAGGGTGGATTTAGATCCAATGCACTCGATCCCAATGCACGTCACTGTATGGCATCGGCTGTTGTGGGGTTCTATCAAACTTTTGGTATTGATGAGCCAAGTGGGTGTTATGATGATATTGAACTGACCGATACCGTCGTGACATGGGGAGCCAATATGGCAGAGATGCACCCCATCTTGTGGTCACGGGTCACCGATAGAAAGCTAAGTGATCCTAAAAAGGTGCAGGTGGTTAATATCTCAACCTATCGACATCGTGGTTCGGATCTATCCGATATGGAGATTATCTTTACACCCAATACCGATTTGGCTCTTTGGAACTACATCGCTCGTGAAATTGTGATGCGTGACGATGCAGAGAAGATCATCGATTGGGATTTTGTTAAAAAACACATTGTCTTTGCAGCAAGTCCCGTCAATATGGGTTACGGTATGCGTCGTGAGGGTGAAAAATCACTCAAAGATGGCAAATACACTGCTCTTGAGATGGAGACGATCAAAAAAGAGATGTCCAAAGTGGTTTCAGCAAGCGAAGCTCCTGCCCTTAAACCCTATGGGTACAAAGAGGGTGATGTAATGAAAAACGAACCCGCAGGACTCAAACACTGGGAGATTAGCTTTGAAGAGTATAAGAAGTTCTTAGAGCCCTATACATTGGATTATGTAGCAACAATTGCCAAAGGGAATCCCGATGAGGATATCGAAGCGTTTAAGAAAAAGCTACAAACACTTGCCAACCTCTATATTGAAAAGGGGCGAAAAGTTGTAAGCTTCTGGACAATGGGTATGAATCAACACACCCGTGGTACATGGGTCAATACGTTGGCGTATAATGTTCACTTCTTACTCAACAAACAAGCCAAGCCAGGTGATGGGGCATTCTCTTTGACAGGTCAGCCAAGTGCTTGTGGTACAGCTAGAGAGGTAGGGACATTCTGTCACCGATTGCCTGCGGATATGATGGTAGCCAATCCAAAGCATAGAAAGATTACTGAGAGTGCTTGGAAGATTCCAGATGGTACACTCAACCCTGTAGGTAACCAACACATTATGAAGATTCATAGAGATATCGAAGATGGTGTGGTGAAGTTTGCATGGGTTAATGTTTGTAATCCCTATCAAGATACAGCTAGTGCGAAACATTGGATCAAAGCCGCGCGTGAGATGGATAACTTTATTGTTACATCGGATGGTTACCCAGGTATCTCAGCAAAAGTATCGGATTTGATTTTGCCTTCAGCAATGATCTATGAGAAGTGGGGAGCCTACGGAAATGCCGAACGACGAACCCAGCACTGGAGACAGCAGGTACTGCCTGTAGGTGATGCGATGAGTGATACATGGCAATGGGTAGAGCTTTCAAAAAGATTTACGGTTAAAGACCTTTGGGGTGAGCAAAAACTGCGAGGCGATAAGAAGCTTCCTGATGTTATTGCTGATGCAAAGAAGATGGGATACACCGAAGATACAACCATGTATGAGATCCTCTTTGAGCAAGGGGGTAAAGCCTATCCAAAAGATATGAACGATCCAATTAATAAAGGCTATGATGATACTGAAAGTAATGGTGATAGCCGTAAAGTAATGGGAAGTGATGGTAAAGAGTGGAAAGGGTATGGTTTCCATATTCATAAGTATCTCTTTGAAGAGTATGCTCAGTTTGGTAGAGGTCATGCGCATGACTTGGCAGATTTTGATACTTATCACAAAGTACGGGGTCTTAAGTGGCCTGTTGTCGATGGTAAAGAAACGCAGTGGAGATTTAATGCTAAATACGATCCATACGCCGCCAAAGCGACCAAAGAGAGTGGAAACTCTCACGCATTCTACGGTGGTTTAGCTAAAGCACTTGCTCAAGGTGACTTGATGGGAATCAAAGATAAAAACAAAAAATCTTTGGCTAATAAAGCAAAAATCTTTGCAAGACCTTATATGGATCCACCAGAGATGCCAGATGAGAACTATCCTGTATGGCTAAGCACGGGTCGTGTGTTAGAGCATTGGCACAGTGGTACGATGACCATGCGTGTACCAGAGCTCTATCGTGCAGTACCTGAAGCACTATGTTATATTCACCCCGAAGATGCCAAGAAATACGGCGTGAAACAAGGAGAACTTTGTTGGGTAGAGTCTCGAAGAGGAAAGGTCAAAGCCAGAGTTGAGACACGAGGACGAAACAGACCATCACGAGGGCTTGTCTTTGTACCGTGGTTTGATGAGAAGGTATTTATCAACAAAGTCTGTTTGGATGCGACGTGTCCAATGAGTAAGCAAACCGACTTTAAAAAGTGTGCGGTTAAAGTCTATAAAGCGTAAGATTCATTAGGTAATGTGCTTCGACAAGCTCAGCACGAACGATTAGATGTTATGCGTTCACCCTGAGCCTAGTCGAAGGGTCTATCATCTTAGCATTGAGTAAAAATAAGAAGAAGTAATGGAAAAGACACGAAGAGAGTTTATTTTATCTACCACCCGAGCAATTGGTTTAGCAGCCCTTGGTGGACTTTTATGGAGTGCCTATGTCGATGAAGTGACGGCTAATGCATTGATACTAAGACCACCTGGGGCACTGGATGAAGCAGATTTTTTGCGTCAATGTATCAAGTGCGGTATGTGTGTTGAGGCGTGTCCCTACGATACGCTTAAACTCGCAACGGCAGGTAGCAATAGACCTCTGGGTACTCCCTATTTTGAGCCGCGAGAGGTACCGTGCTATATGTGTCCTGAGATACCGTGTGTGCCTGTCTGTCCAACGGATGCTTTGGATATTACTAAGGTAAGTACCAATAATCAACTCGACATCAACAAAGCTCAAATGGGTATTGCTGTTGTGGATACGAAAAACTGTGTCGCCTTTTGGGGGATTCAGTGCGATGCCTGCTATCGTGCCTGCCCACTGCTTGATAAAGCGATATTTTTGGAGTATACCAAAAATGAGCGTACGGGTAAACACGCCTTTTTAAAGCCAATCGTCGATAGTGATTATTGTACGGGTTGTGGATTATGTGAACGAGCCTGTGTCACGCAAGAAGCAGCCATTTTTGTACTGCCTCGTGAAGTAGGTATGGGCAGAGTAGGTGATCACTACATCAAAGGATGGGATAAATCCGATGAGAAACGGGTTGAAAATGCAACAGCAAAAACGACTACAACAGAGATTAGTTCTCGTAAAGCGGTCGATTCACTCAATGATATGGGGGATTTGTTAAATGATTAACATTTTACATAAACATCGATTTTTAATCCTTCGACGCATCGTGCAAGTGAGTTTGATGCTACTCTATATTGCAGGCAATGTTTGGGGATGGAAGTTTTTGCAAGGAAACCTCTCAACATCTCTGCTTTTAGAGACTATTCCACTCAGTGACCCTTATGCGGTATTGCAGATGTTTGTGGCAGGGGCGATTGTTTCAAGCAATTTGATTATTGGAGCATTGATTATTACGACTTTCTATCTTACGATTGGGGGGCGTGTTTTTTGTTCGTGGGTCTGTCCTGTCAATATCATTACCGATGCAGCCGCCTATCTTCGGCGAAAACTAAAGTTTGACAGCGTGAGCAAAAAACAGCCTGCAAGCCGTAATATACGCTACTGGGTATTGGGTTTGAGTCTGGTACTCTCCTATATCTTGGCGGTGAGTGCGTTTGAGTTTATCTCACCCATTGCCATTACACACCGTGCCATTATCTTTGGTATGGGGCTTGGATGGGCAGCGATGCTTATTATCTTTTTGTTTGATCTTTTTGTGCTCAAACATGGATGGTGTGGACATATATGCCCACTTGGTGGATTTTATTCTGTTGTAGGAAAATTTGGACTCGTACGTGTTGATCATGATGAAAAAAAGTGTACGGTCTGTATGAAGTGTAAAGAGGTATGTCCTGAGATGCAGGTACTGCACATGGTGGGCAAATCAAGTGAACAGGTACTCTCGGGAGAGTGTACCAACTGTGGAAGATGTATTGAAGTGTGCGATGATGATGCACTAAACTTTTCGATTAGAAGATTAGCAAAGGAGAGAGGAAATGAAACGAGTGATTAAACTATCAATGGGCTTGGTTTTGGCTTCGTCGATACTGCTGGCAGAGGGCAGTAAAGAGGTCAAACCAACGATATCAGAGGAGTCTTTGGGACTACGCAAAACGACTTTGTATAGTGAAGATAAGACCAAAGGGGATGCAACCCAATACAATGACGCAGCAGCGGGAACATCAAAAAAGATTGAGCGAGCCTTTCAAGATGCTCCGCCGATGATTCCTCACTCAGTTGAGGGAATGCTGCCTATTACAATTAAGAACAATATGTGTAAAGGGTGTCATATGCCCGATGTTGCCCCTGCGATGAAGGCAACACCAATCCCTGCTTCACACTTTACCGACTTTAGACCGATGACGGAGATTGCCAAAGATGGCAAGATCATGAAAAATGGAAAAGCAGTTGATAATACTTCAAGTGATAAGCTTGAACTTGTAACGACTAAAAAGAAAAAAGAGCTTGTAGGGGCACGATTTAACTGCAGTCAGTGCCATACCCCACAAAGCAAGGGTGAAGCCCCTAAAAACAACTTCACTCCAGAGTTTACTACCAAGGATGGTGCGGTTAAATCTAGCTGGACAGGGACTAGCCTAACCGAAGGATTGGATACCTTAGCCGATTAATACGCAATATTTTAAAAATTTATTACACTCCATCTCTTTTGAGATGGATGTATATATAAAATCTAACATACGATCTACTCCCTTTGTACATTTTTTACCCTTATTAATACTATTTTTATGATTTATTCTACATTATGCAATAGAATTTTAGACAATACTCTTTGCAATATTATTGAACTTTAAGTAAATACGATATAATTGCATTAATGAAAAAAAAGTTAAAGGTCTATTTTGAGTGAAAATCTAATAGGTTATATAGATAATCAAGGAAATATTGTTGATACCCAAAGTGCGGGTGATGCATTTGAAGGTGAAGTTATTGAGTATGATAATAGTGATCAAGCACTAGAGATTATTCGTCACTCAACCGCACACCTCATGGCACAAGCGATTAAAGAGCTCTACCCTGATTCTCAATTTTTTGTAGGTCCCGTAGTAGAAGAGGGCTTTTATTACGACTTTAGAAGTTCTGATAAGATCAGTGAAGAGGATCTAAAAAAGATCGAAAAGAAGATGAAAGAGCTCATCAAGAAAAAGTATCAGATTGAGAAGTACTCTATCTCAAAATCAGATGCTCTTGAAAAGTTTGCAGGGGATGATCTAAAGCTTGCTGTACTTTCAAGAATTGAAGACAATGAAGTCTCTATCTATAAGCAAGGGGAGTTTGAAGATCTCTGCCGTGGTCCTCATGTGCCTGCTTTGCGATTTTTGCACAACTTCAAACTTACCCGTATCGCAGGAGCCTATTTAGGCGGTAATGAGAATGCCGAGATGCTGATACGAATATATGGGGTAGCTTTTGCCACCAAAGAGGCTCTTAAAGAGCATATGACCATGATTGAAGAGGCAAAAAAGCGAGACCATAGAAAGTTAGGCAATGAGCTTGAACTCTTTATGTTTAATGATGAAGCGGGTGCAGGTCTGCCCTTTTGGATGCCAAAGGGGGCGAGATTGCGTGCAAGGCTAGAGGATATACTCTTCAAAGCTCACCGCAAACGAGGATATGAGCCAGTGAGAGGTCCAGAGATGCTCAAATCTGACTTGTGGCACACATCAGGACACTACGCTTGCTACGGTGAGAATATGTATCTGACCAACATTGATGAGCATGAGTACGGTATTAAACCCATGAACTGTATTGGGCATATTGAGATATTCAAGCAATCAAGCAAAAGTTATAGAGATTTGCCTTATAAGATGTTTGAGTACGGTGTAGTACACCGACACGAAAAATCAGGAGTACTGCATGGATTGCTTCGAGTGCGTGAGTTTACTCAAGATGATGCACATATCTTCTGTACACCCGATCAGATCAAAGAGGTGGTTTTAGAGGTTGTTGAGTTTGTGGATTCAGTTATGAAAAAGTTTGACTTTAACTACACTATGGAGATTGCAACCAAACCTGAAAAGGCTATTGGTGAGGATAGTGTATGGGATCTTGCCACGCAGGGGCTTAAAAATGCACTCGATGAAAACAACCTACCTTATAAAATAGATGAGGGGGGTGGTGCATTCTATGGGCCAAAAATTGATGTCAAGATCACCGATGCCCTTGGACGTAAGTGGCAGTGTGGTACAATACAGGTAGACTTTAATCTCCCTGAGCGATTTGATGTAGAGTATGTGGCACAAGATAACAGCCGTCAACGCCCTGTAATGATTCATAGAGCGATTCTAGGATCATTTGAGCGATTTATTGCTATTTTAATTGAGCACTATGCAGGAGAGTTCCCATTCTTCTTAGCTCCTACACAAGTAATCTTTGTACCTATTAGTGAAAAGAATATCGATTATGCCAACGAACTGCATAATATGCTCCTTGATGAGAATATCGACTCTGAAGTAATGAGCAAGAATGAGAGTCTTAATAAACGTATCCGTATGGCAGAGAAGCAAAGAGTGCCTTATGTCATCGTTGTGGGGGATGAAGAAGAGGCAAATGGTAGCGTTGCTGTACGAGATAGACGTGAAAAAGAGCAATATAATCTAACTAAAGAAGAATTTATGGTAAAATTACAAAAGCAATTAAAAGAAGGAAAAATTTGAGCAGACAAAATAAGGGAAAAGATGATACCATCATGAATGATGATATCAGGGCAAATGAACTTAGAGTAACCGATGATGAAGGTCAATTAGGTATTATTTCAAGAGCCGAAGCGATGAAGTTGGCAGAAGAGAGAGGATTGGATTTGGTTCTTATCTCTCCACAAGCCAAGCCACCTGTGGCAAAAATAATGGACTATGGCAAACACAGATACCAACAAGAGCGAAAGAAAAAAGAGGCACGTAAAAACCAAAAGACTATCGATGTCAAAGAGGTGAAGTTCTCTTGTAAAATCGCAGAAAACGATATTAACTTTAAAGTTAAACATGCCAGAGAGTTCTTAGAAAAAGGTAAGTACGTTAAACTTCGTGTATTCCTTAGAGGTCGTGAGATGTCAAGTCCAGAACTAGGTGTAGAAGTATTACGTGAAAAGGTATGGCCACAACTCCAAGATATTGCCAATCTTGAACAAGATGCTTCACGTGAAGGTCGTTATGTCAATATGCTTGTTACTCCCCTTAAAAAATAAAAATAGTTCAAACAGCAATCTTCTATGAGCAACTTTAGGTCTTAAGTACCTAAAGTTCTATTTTTATATTGTAATTGATGGTAACACTCTTACAACATTAGATCAATCAATAACTATCTCTTAACCTATCTATGCTACACTTGCAGTTAAAAAACTAAGGTCTTTAATGATAAATAACGCAGTCCATAGTAATGGTAATCTCACAATTGATAATCTTAAATGTTTACGAGCAGAGTATCTCTACAACAGCTGTTCCAATTGTAGTGAGATATGCCCAACCCAAGCAATCTATCTAGCCAATAACAGACGTTTTGCACTTGAGCCTACAAGCTGTATCGACTGCAATGCCTGTATCGGTGTCTGTCCAACTGATGCCATTACCACAAATAGTTTTGATCCCAATACCTTTGTACTTAAATTTTCTGCAACGGATGAAAGCAAGCTTTCATGCAAAAAAAACACACCGTGTCTGAGAATCTTTAATGTGGAACAGTTGATTGCATTGGGGCTTCGAAACGATACAGTAGTGTGTGATATGGCTCATTGTGAAGGGTGTGAAGTCAATGCTAACAGTAGAGTACACGACTCTATTGTAGCGATGATTGATGAAGCCAATCGATTTTTGAGCAGTGCAGGTGTAGAAACGTGTATTGAAAAAGAGTATGAAAAGGTTGAAACAGGCAGAAGAGAACTCTTTAAACGCTTTGTCAAAGATGTCAATGAGATCAAAGAGGATTTTGAGATTACCCAGATCTTTGACAACACTTCAACGTTGCCTGTAAGCCGTCAACTGTTGCAAAACTCACTCAAAAAACATATTGAAGATATTCCCAATCAAACATTAATTGAAAGTTTTAGCTTCACTCAAAACAAAACCATTGAGTTTACAAGCTGCGATAACTGTGGCGATTGTGTACAGTTTTGCCCTACACAAGCACTCATCTACAGTACAGAACAATCACGCATACTCTTTGAAAATGTCAAGTGTATTGCCTGTGGTATCTGTGATGATATCTGTAAACAAAACTCCTTTGGAAGCAAAGATGAGCTTGATTTAGTCACCATGGCATTTGGCAGAGGCGAAGTACTTATTGAACACCATTTTGAAATTTGCAGCGAGTGTAAGGTATCCTTTCCTCAAAAAGGTGATGAGACGATCTGCCATCGCTGTCGTGATTTTGTCAACAACAACAGTGATCTCTTTACAATGGCAAAGGATATGTAGAGATGTTGCGAGTGATGATGGTTTATATCCTATCGCTCACTACTATTGGAGCAATAGCTGCCCTTTGGCTGCTTAGCTATCGGCTCCATTGCTTCTCTATGATTGCTCCTTTTATCGCCATTGCCTTTATCTCTTTTTCGTTTGTAGAGATCAAGATTGTCAATAAAAACTGCTTTAATAAATGCTATCTCAAAAAGGGCACACTACTCTTTAGGATCTTCTCATCCAAAATTTTACTGACACTATTGTATACCTTTTTGGCACTCATCTTTACACTCTCACTCTTTATTGAAATGATCTTCTACTCTACTACACTCAAAATCTATCTCATAGTCCATATCTTTTTGATGCTTTTTATCTATCTAGCAATCAAACACTCTATCAAAAACATGGTACATATAGAATCAATCTTGGCACGGGAGTGGAGTATTAATATTGGTATTTTGATACTCTTTGCAGCCTTTGTCTATATTACTTTTAATAGTTATGTTCCCGATTTTGTTGAGGCTTCACTTGAATCTACCATCATCAACGCCTCAAGCCAAGTGAGTTCATCGTGTAGAGTGATTGATCGTATTGTACGCCTAAAAGCTGAGTTTAATGGGGCTTTTTGGTGGATTATTGACAATACAGCAGAACATATAGAACACAAGATGACACGTCTTGGGGTATGGCTAAGCTTTATATTGATGAATGCCTTTGCCCTGTTGGGTGTCAATCGATTGATTGTAACCATTATTGATCTACTGGATCGAACTATTAGGTCTTAACCTGAGTTCTTAGCATTAAATCCTTCGTGCTGAGCTTATCAAAGCACAACAGACCCAAACTTAGGCTAAGAGAAGCTCAATCAACAACTTACGCTGTTAAAAATTCCGCAGGAAACCCTACAGGTACAGGCTGATGGAGTTGGGCGGTAATCTCATCCGAACCACTTCGACGCATCAACTGATAGGGTACGTAGATGTATCGTGCTGATACACGTTTATCTTTTTGGCTCTTCTCTTCTAAATGCAAACGAATCCCATTGGGGATATCTTTGGCAAATCGCTCAGGAATCAAAGTATCAATTACAATAGCAAGCACATCTACACCCCCTTCAGCAGCACGAATCCTCATACTGTCACACAATTGATCATAAGAGTTTTCAATATCATTCACTTTGTTCTCAATGGTTTTGATTGATCCATCCTCATAAAGCATCAAAGCAAAAGGTCGAAAGTTTTGAGTGCCTTCAAGCATCTCTTTGGCTCTCATCACTGCTTTTTGCAATACAAGCATCGCTCTATCATCATCATTCATGCTCTACACCTTATCTTTTTTGCTTGAATTATAACATATAATCCTATCTATTTAAGGGCATTGAGTTTACTTTTTAGGTTCTTTTTGATCATCTTGGTAAGTGCATTACGTGGAGCTATAATGGTAATATGCGGAAGCCACTTGATAATCAGCTCCTCTACCTCACGCAGATTCGTCACAGTGTAACGCACCTCAATATCTCCGTTTTCAAAGTTTGATATTATCTCCTGTGAGGGGAGATACTTTTTAAATTTAAAAAAGCGTCGTATTTTGACATTGGCTCTTAGACGTACTTCGATTTGATGAAGCTTATCTTTGTGATGTGCTGCCCATGGGGTTTGAATTTGTGTGATAAATTGTGCGATAGATTGTTGAGGATAGAAGCTCTTTTTGGTATAGATGACTTCCGAAATAAGAGAGATACGCAAAAACTCAAACACCTCTTTGGTCAAATTTTCGCCTACAAGATAAAAATTTTCATTGACAAAGAGAATCTTATAGGGAGCAAAGAGCCTTTGTGTGGTGTTTCGTTCCGTTTGATAGACTACTTTAATCTGTTTGTTAAATTTGATGGCATGTTCGAGTGATTTGGCAATCTCTTTGTTTTGCATATTTTCAAAAGGGCGAGATTTAAAATCATAGACACTCATCGACTCACTAATTAGGGTTTTGGTTTGATCTGAAATAGTAGAATCGAGTGAAGCCATCCCAAAGAGATTGACAATATTGGCCAGTGTCATGAGATCGGTGGCACATAGCACCTCTTCAAGCAAAAACTTCCCATAGGCTTGATAACACTCCCCCTCTTTGATGATAAAATTCCCAAAGAGCTCTTTGATCAATTCAAAATCCCTGCGGATGGTACGATCGCTTACATCGTAGGCATAGGCAAGGTTGGTAATACAAAGCTTTTGCCCCTCATTTAACATTTTGAGTATCTCAACGGTACGATATAGACTGCTCTTTTGTCCCATACTCCCCTCCCCTGCTTTTTAAAACTATAGCATAAATTTAGTTATGGACAGAATATGTCAATGATTTAGCTATCGCTATTACTCTCCAAGTTCTCTGTAAATCCATTGAGTGTTTTGCCATTCAAATTAAGCTCTTTGAGCAGTGAATCGACAATAGGCGATTGAGCACGGTACTTTAGTGCACTGCTTACAAGCTGATCGGGCAGGGCATCCGATGAGCCACTTGTGGTGGTTGTGCCATCACTTCCTGTTGATTGGGTCAGCCCATCAACTTGGAGTATCTTGATGCTATCGATCTGCTCCATAGGTTTGACACTTTGTTCAATGATCTTTGGCAACTCTTCAATGAGACGCATCTTGATCTGCATCGCTATCTGCTCGGGTGAGAGGATATTGGCGGCTTTATGGATCGCCTCTTTACCCTCAGCTTCAGTTTGGTACTCGACCGCTTTGGCTTGGGCTTCGAGGATTACCGCCTCATTATGGGCTTTGGCTCCAATGATCTCTTTATCTGCCATACCTTGGGCAAGGATTCTTTGAGCCTCAGCTTGATCTTGTGAAGCCATTTTTTCTGCCTGAGCCCCTACTTTAACCTTAATTGCCTCTTTTTCTGCCTCTTGGGAGGCTTGGACAAGCTCAACGGCTTTGAGACGCTCCGCTGCCTCGGTCTCACGAACAGTTTTAACCTCCTCCTCAGCTTTGACAGCGGTGGCTCGTGCTTTGTCAGCTTCAGCTTGGGCGATGGAGTAGAGTTTGGACTTTTCACTAATAGCGATCTCTCGATCTTGTTTGGCTAGTTCAATGCTTTTTTCTTTTTCAACCCCTTTTTCTTGTAGGAGTTGATCTTTGTGAATTTTTGACTCTTCAACCTCTTGCTCCGAAACAATACGCTTTTGTTCAATCTCTTGAGCTGCCAAGATTTGAGCATTTTGAGCCAGCTTATCCTGCTCTGCTTCCTCTTTGGCAATTTGCGACATCTGCGAGGCTTTTCGTACCGCAATCTCTCGCTTTTGCTCTAGCTGGGCATACTCCTCTTCTTTTGCAATTTCAAGACTTAGACGTTTGGTCTCAAGATTTTTCTTCTCTATCTCTACGGCTGTATCACGCTCAATATCGTTTCGAATTTTGCGTCGTGCTTCGATCTCTTGGGTAAGTTTGGTGAGACCCTCCGCATCAAAGGCGTTATCGGGGTTAAAGTAGGTCTTGCTTGTTTGATCAAGTCCTGTAAGTGAGACCGATTCAAGCTCCAATCCGTTTTTAAGCAGATCTTCTGAGACTACCTGCTGTACCTTTTGGACAAAATCAACACGCTGTTCATGAAGCTCCACCATCTCCATCTCAGCAGCCACCGAACGCAAAGCATCGACAAACTTACCCTCAATGAGCTCTTTAAGAAGTTCAGGTTTGGTGGTACGAATACCAAGGGTTTGAGCCGCAAAGGCGATTGATTCACTCATGGGCTTAACCCGTACATAAAACTCTGCTAATACATCCACCCGCATACGATCTTTGGTAATGAGGGCTTGCTCATTGGCACGGCGTACTTCAAGTTTGAGTGTGTTCATATTAACAGGGATGATCTCATGGAGGATGGGTAACACAACGGCTCCACCGTTCATAATCACCTTCTCACCCCCAAGCCCTGTCCGCACAAAGGAGAGCTCTTTGGTGGCTCGCTGGTAGAGACGAGCAAATATTAGTCCAAGTGTGACGAGTGCTATAATGACCACCACAGGGGCGACCATTACCATTGAAATTCCTTCTGGCATCATTGTTTATCCTTATGCATCTTGTAATTTATCGGGTATCTCATCGGTAGCGATATAGATAATATCATTTTGGGCTACAATAAGTACCTTTTGACCTTGTGTAAAGGTCACCTTTTCACTGTTTGGCTCAACCATAAAGTAGTGTGTCTGACCGTGTTGATCTTGTGTTTTGGCTTCGGCAGGTGAGCCCTTGGTGGCTTTTCCTAGCGTAATGGTAGCAATATGCCCTACAAGCTCGTGACTTGAAATCGATGATGTCTCATCTTTGGGCAATATTTTGGCAATCCACCCCCCAATGAGATTGAGCATATAGAGAGCTATAACCAAAGTAGGAATAGCAATCAACCACTGCGACCAAAAACCTCCAAAGCTATTGACAATCATCGCCTGAATGGAGAGCCCTACGATACCAAAAGATGTCAAAAAGATCACAATGAGCATCAATACAGGCACACTCTTAACCCAACTTCGACACCCAAATCCCAACAAACACCTAAACTGTGGGCATCTGTAACTCCAATAACAGCTAAAATTGACTTACCTGTACCACATCTACTGCTCTATATATAAACCCTGTT
>Ga0193964_1000517_pt1 | contig 18583 bp, 14 predicted proteins | sample FB_7_MG_FD_140323 | JGI IMG/M metagenome (GOLD analysis project Ga0193964, IMG submission 140323) | Microbial mat bacterial communities from the Broadkill River, Lewes, Delaware, United States - FB_7_MG | ecosystem: Environmental > Aquatic > Freshwater > River > Microbial mats | place: USA... | reverse complement strand
TAAAGATACTTTGTATGTCAAATTTATTATAAACATTTAATTCCTTTGCTTCTTAATCAGAATTTTCTAATCAAATCCTCAAACACCTTTGTCAATTCCTCAACCTCTTTTACTGTAGTTCTTTCACCAGTACTATGAATAGTGTCATTTATAACACCAAACTCTATAGCTTCTATTCCAAAACTACCAAAATATCTAGCATCACTTGTTCCACCATGTGTTGAGTGTTTTGTAGTAACTCCTAGAACTTCTTTGATTGAAGTTTCCATAGCTTTTACAACTTTTGATTCTTTATTTGTCACAAAAGGAAAAGAGCCTTGTGTTGTTCTAAAATCATAGTTTAAACCTTTTAATTTTTGATTGATAAACTCTTCTACACTTTCTCTTGTAGTATTAGTGGAATTTCTTACATTGAACATCAGTTTTAACTCATTTGGGGTTACATTTGTAACTTCCATTCCACCTCTTATATCTGTGATTACCATTTTAGAAGGTGCAAAATATTCATCTCCATTGTCTAGATTGTGTCCTGCTATTTTTGGTAAAATTTGCGCAAAATTATGAACTGGGTTTATACATTTTTCAGGATATGCTGCGTGTCCTTGTTTACCTTTTATAGTGATATATCCATTTATACTTCCACGTCTTCCTACTTTTATCGCATCACCAAAAACCTCTTCACAAGTTGGTTCTGCTACAACTGCATAATTTGGTATAAAGTCTATTTCTCTTAGGTGTTCTAACATCTTGATAGTTCCGTAAGTTCCCTCACCTTCTTCATCACTAGTCATAAGAATACTTAGTGTTCCATCAAAATCAACTGCGTGCTTACAAGCATATAAAAAGGCTGCATCTCCACTTTTCATATCTTGTGTTCCTCGTGCAGTTATAACTCCATCTATAACATCTGCAGCAAATGGGTCAACTTCCCACCCAGAACCAACAGGTACTACGTCGATATGACCTGCAAAGCATAGATGTTGTGGATTATCGTTAAATTTTTTATAATAAAATCTATTTTTTACCCCTTCCATATCTACTTTTATACAAGACCAACTGTCTCCTAAATACTCTTCTATAAAGTCAAATGCTCCATCGTCATTTGGTGTGATTGATTTAAATCTTAATAATTTTTGAAATAATTCTATAATTGTCATTTGTATCCTTTTATTAGATGTGATTGTATCAAAAGTTAATATAATTTTGTTATAATAGATTTGATTTAGAAAACATTTTTAGGGTTATTATGCATAATATAAAAGAGAAAATTATAAATTCGTTTATTCCAAAAGCTGTTTTGGTTCCGCTTACTGATGAAGCGAAATTATCTATTACAACGGTTCAAAATAATGAGAAAATTATCCCAATATCAAATTTTCCATTTAAAGTTGGAAGAGAATCAAGAATGGGAGAAAGCGAACGTGGTTTATTTGTAAAATTTAGAATTATGACAAACCATTTAAAACCAAATAATGACATATATTTAATTGATAATAATGAACATCATATGGAAATATCAAAAGAACATTTTGTAATTGAAAATACAGAAAATGAATTTTCAATAATGGATAGAAATAGTACTATGGGAACAAAACTAAATAATATTGAAATCGGGAAAGAAAAAAGTAGATTTTCACATATATTAAAAGATGGAGATATTATTAAAATTGGTTCAAATCATTCAAAATATGAATATCAATTTTTAGTGCTAAATGATCAATAACCAAAGGATTTAATATGGGTAAGATTGAGAAAACATTTTGGTGGATATGCTTTGTTTTAGCAATCTATACGACAATTGGATTTAAAGTTGTTCCAGATATCATAAAAGATCAACTAGTAAAAAATTTAGATGAGAATTTAACTTTAAAAACAACTATTGAAAAAGTAGAGTTTAATCCTTTTTCACTAAATACAAAAATACATAACTTCAAATTAGGTGATGAAAAAGAAACTGTTATTTCTTTTGAAATGCTAAATGCCAATATTGCATTTTTACGTTCAATATTTGAACTTCATGCAAGTATTGAAGAGGTTCAATTAAAAAAACTATTTGTAAATGTAGTTCAAGAAAAAGATGGTTCAATAAACCTATCAAAACTTCTAAAACCAAGTGATACTAAAGTTGAAGAAAAATCAAAAGACACATCTTCTAGTGATATCAAGTTTTTAGTATCAAAAATATTGCTTCAAAATACAAATATAAATTTCACTAAAAAAAATGAAAACAAACCTTATAAATTAGCAATTAAAGATTTAAATTATTCACTTTATGATTTAGGTACATATAAAGATGCCTTATCATCAAATGATTTAAATCTAAAAATCAATGAACATACAAATTTAAATATCACTGGTGCTTTTAAACTTCAACCATTTAATATGTATGGAAAAGCAAAAATATCTGATTTAAGAGTAAAAGAGTTTACAGATTATGAAAATCAACTATTTAACTTTGATATAAGTGAAAATGCAAATATAAATCTAAATTTTGATTATAATATTGATTTAAAAGACAAGACAGATGTAAAACTTACATCAACTCTCTTTGAATTAAACAATATTGCTTTAAATCAAAATAAAAATACAATAGCAAAACTAGATAAACTAAATATTCAAAAGTTTCTTTTTGATTTATCAAGTCAAAAAATAGAACTTGATAGTACAGATATAAATAAACTTACTATTAATATGATACAAGATAAAGATGGTATAAATTTTGCTAATTTGATAAATAGTTCAAATGAAGTAAAAACTGAAGTAAAAGAAAAAGAAAAAAATAGTGATTCAAAGCCTTGGATTATAAATCTAAAAAATACAAAATTAAATACTAGTGATTTTGTTTTTGATGATAGAATAAATTCACTTTTAGTTCAAACAAAAAACTTCAATACAAATATGAATAATCTTAATATAAATGGCTCAGATATCAATCTTGATTCCATAGCTTTAATTAATCCAAAAATTAGTTTTAATGATAATAAAAATGCATTAGCTATAAATACAAAAAATACAAATATTAAAGTAAATGATTTAAATATCAAAAATAGTATTGTAAGTATTAAAAATATAGATATAAAAGATGACAATATTAATTTAGATGAAAATAAATCTAAAATGAATATTTCAATTGATAAGACAAATTTATTAGTTAATTCTTTAAAAATCAACGGTAGTAAAATTGATATTTCAAATTCAAAACTAAAAACTTCAAAGATAAACTTTAAAGATTTAAATACAAAATTAAATATAAATACTACAAATAGCAATTTAGACGTAAATACTCTAAATATAAATGGAAGTAAAATAGACATCTCAGCTATCAATTTAAATGCTCCTTTAATAGCTTTAGATGACAGTGTTAATAAAATGAATATAGATATAAAAAATAGTATTGTTGATTTGAAATCTTTTGGCTTAAATAGTTCTGATATTTTAATTAAAACAATAAAGCTATCCAAACCTGATATTACATTAGTTGATAAAACAAATAATATCTCACTAAAAACAAATGATCTAGAAATTTTAGCTAATAGTTTATCTCAAAAAAAAGATACGTTATCACTTGGTTCACTAAGAATACTTGAACCAAATGTAGAGTTTTTAAATACTCAAGATGGTACAAAAATATTAGCAAATAACCTTGACTTAAGTGTTACAAAACTTTCAAATAGTTCAAAGGGAATAAAAGTTGATAGAGCAGCTTTAAATAAGCCAGTTATTTCAGTAATTTTACCAAAACAAAACAATAGTAAAAAAGAGACAAGTGTTGCTAAAAAAGAAAACAATAAAAATGATGATAGTTCAAAAACAAAACTTGATATTGGTCCTTTGAAAATTATAAATGCAACTTTAAATTTTGAAGATAAAAATCTTCCAGTACCTTTTAAAACAACTGTTACAAAATTAAATGGAAAAGTAAGTGAATTTAAAAACACTATTTCAAGTAGTACAAAACTTGAATTAGATGGAATAGTAGATAAATATGGAACTACAAAAATCACAGGTATTGTAAACCCAAGCAGTATAAAAATTTTAACAGATATTAATATGATATTTAAAAATATTGCTATGCAAAACTTTACACCATATACTGCAAAGTTTATAGGTCGAGAACTTGATAGTGGTAAGCTAGATTTAGATTTAAAATATAATATAGAAAAATCAAATTTAGAGGCAAAAAATAGTGTAACTATAAATAAACTAAAATTAGGAGAAAAAGTTCAAAGTCCTGATGCTGTTTCTCTTCCTCTTGAATTAGCTATTGCATTACTTGAAGATTCTAGTGGGGTTATTGATTTAAACCTACCTATATCTGGAAACATAGATGATCCACAGTTTTCTATTGCTCCAATCGTATTTAAAGCCTTTGTAAATCTTATTACAAAAGCTATTACATCACCCTTTTCATTACTTGGATCAATTTTTGGTTTTGATGAAAATGAAATAAAAAATATAAACTTTGAGTTTGGAGAAGATAAAGTTACTCCAATTCAAAAAGAGACTTTAGATAAGATAAGTAAAATACTTACTAAACGTCCGAATTTAGCTCTTAAACTTATTCCTTCTTATGATGAACAAAAAGACTTAGAAGCACTTCAAAAAGTATCTTTTGAAAAAATAATAGATAGTAAAATACCAAATAAAGATAACAAAGATTATCAAGCTAAATATATTGATTTATTAGAAAACTTATATAATAAATATGGTAAAAATGCTAAAGATTTAAAACAAACATACATTAAAAATGAAAAACTTGAGGCAAAATCTTATATAAAAAATCTTGAAAAGTTTATAATCTCTAAACAAGAAGTTGAAAAATCACAACTTGAAACAATGGCAAAAAATAGAATTATAAATATTCAAAAATATCTTTTAGAAGAAAAAAAGATAGATAAAAAACAAGTTCTTACATCAAATGATATAAAAATAAAAACACAAAGCAAAAAAACTTCTGACATCGATTTAAAAATTGATAAACTAAATTAAACTATTACTTTTACTTATAATTAAAGAATAATATTGACTTATTATTCTTTATTTGATATTATCCCAATATTAAAGATACAATTATATATATTCACAAGGAGAATAAATGAAAAAGATTTTACCAATAGTAGTTATCGCCCTATTTTCATTTGTATTTTATGAAGTTTATACACAAGCAACAAAAAGTGTAAAAGTAAAAAGAGTTGAATGTCAATCCAAAACTGTAACATTTGAAAAAATATTTGTTGAAGAACCTATAAAAGAGTCAATTAATCTTTTTCTAACTAATAATTATGAAGTAAATTCCCACATGGAATATTCAAAATATATGAAAAGTCATCTTAAAGATATATTGACAAAAGAACAAGCGGATGAGTTACTAGAAAATGTAATTAAAGCTTATGTAAAAGACAAGGTAGCAAGTCAAGAGAAAGTATCTATAAACTACTATATATATGAAAATGATAAAGAAGATACAGGTAAAAAAGGTGCAAAATCAAAGCTTTATGCTGGATATTTAGTTTTTGAATTTAAATTAGGAAATAAATTAATTTACAAAATTCAAACAGATTATATGGATATAGATGCAAAAGATGTAGCTCAAAGAATGGATTGTGCTATCAATTCATTTGTATCAATAATTAAATAAAAAAGGAAAATATAATGCAACAAAAAATATTTAAAGATAAATATCATATTTATGAAATAGTATATAAAAAAGATGAAATAAAATACACAAGTGTTGATGAAATAATTGCAGCTTTACAAGAGAAAATTGAAGCACATCCAGTTATCTCTTTTATAGCTATTTTTGATCAATATAAACATACATCATCATTAGAAGATGGAGAAATAAATCCAAATATAAAAGCTGCAAAAAATATAATATTCTGTTTTGGAAAAGAATTACCAACACCTGAAGTTTTAGCTGTACGTCCTAGAAGTATTGGAGTGTGTGAAACTGAAGATTATTTTGTAGTAAACTTTTTAGAAGCACCAAATGATGCTGCTAATAAAACAATGGAAGAGTTTGTAAAATCTCTTAAATCATACATTTACTAATTGGAGGCTAAAGTTTTATAACTTTAGCTCCATATCCACCACTGCTTGGATGGGCATCATCAAAGCTTTTAACTTTGGGATGTGTTCTAAGATACTCTTTTACTGCAAATGCAAGTTTTCCAGTACCAATTCCATGGTAAACTAAAACTTCATCAAAACCAGCAATTAAAGCATCTGATAAAAATTTGTCAAGGTTTTCTATGGCTTCATCAGCTCTTTGTCCATGTAAATCAAGTTTTACATGTCCAGAATCCGGTTTTTGAACACTAACAGTTGCTTTTTTAGGTGCTTTTTTTATTTTAGGTGGGTTTCCGCTTCTTTGTAGATCTGCTAAGATAACTTGAACTTTCATTCCCATATCATTTTCTATAAATGCTTTTGCACCTTTTATAGATACTAAAGTTCCCTTTGTATTTCTATATTTAACTCTATCCCCTACTTTTAACTCAACTGGGTCTTGGATTTTTTCTGTTTTAATTTCACTTGCTTTTTGGTGAGCGATATTTAGATGTTGATGTGACTCTTTTACAAGTTTTGCTTTAATAGCTTTTTTAGCCTCTTCTCTTGCATCTTTATACTCTTTATGAAGTTTTGATTTTTCTGAATAAATATGTTCATCAAGATTTTCTTTTTGCTCTTTTAGATTTCTATTCAATCTTTCCATATTTTCTATTTCTTCATCAAGTTTAGCAATTTTTAGTTTGTACTCTTTTTCTAAATCACTACTTCTTTCAATTAACTCATTTAATCTATCTTTGTCATCTCCATAAACTTCCTTTGCTCTTTTTACAACATTAAAAGGAATTCCATATCTTGATGCTGTTTCAAAGGCATAAGATCGTCCAATAGTCCCTTGTAAAAACTCATAAGTTGGTTTTTGATTTTCTTCATCATAAAGCGCAGCTATTAATTCAACATCATCATTTGCAGCCATAAGTGCAGCTAACCTTTTATGATGAGTTGTAATAATTACTTTTATATCTCTTTGGATTAAATCTTCAATAATTACTTTAAATAAACTAGCTGCTTCATCTGAATCAGTTCCAAGTTCAATCTCATCAACACCAACAATTGCATTTTTTGTTCCAAATAATTTTGAAAATTCTACCATACGACCTGCAAATGTAGAAATATCATTTTTAACACTTTGAGGGTCATCTAGTACTGCGTTTATTGATTTAAAATTACTTACAGTTGTGTCATGATGAGCTTTATATGGAAGTAAATATTTTGATAAAAAAACTGCTGATAAAATAGATTTTAACATCATAGTTTTACCACCAGCATTTACTCCTGTAATCATAACAACTGATTTTGTAAAATCAATACTTATTGGTTTTGCATCATGGATTGCTGGATGACAGAAATCTACTAATTTATTTATATTTTTCTTTGAAGGTAAAATAAAATTTTTATCTCCCATTTTAGCAAAGAATATTCTTGCTTGATAATGATCAAATCTATCAAACTCTTTATTTATAAATTTTAAAAATAGAAGATTTTTTTCAAATAATGATGAGATCTCTTTACAAATTTGAACCAAAATCTCTTCTTGTTTATTTCTCAAATCACTTTGTTTTTGTTTTAATTCGCTAACACTATGGGGAATTACATAGAAAAACCCTGAATTTGATCTATCAACAACAGAAGCTTTTAATACATGATTAAATCCACCACGAACCAATATAGCTTCTTCTCCATTTATATAATGAACTTGTGAATCAACTAAATACATTCTGATTTTTGAAGAATTGATAATCTTATAAAGACTTTGTTTTATAGCTTCTTTATTTTTTGAGATAGCATAATTTACACTGTCATAATCTTTATTTACACCATCTTTTAATTTTGCTCTCTCATCAAAATATTCTGTAATTTTTAATATATCATTTGGAATAATGATTTTTTCAATCCACTCTTGAAGTTTTCCTTCAAAAGAGAATCTTTTTAGATAAGAGAAATATTTGATAATTTTGATAAATTCAAAGATATCATCTATTTTTAAAATACCTTGTTTTTGAATATGCATTAAAGCATTATCAAGATTTTCAACACTTGATGGGGCTTTAATATCAAATGTTGAAAGCTCTGAAATGAGTTTATGATGAAGGTTTATATCACCTTCTAAAATGATAGATTTCTCTCTTGCAAGTAGTTTTGAAAAAGAGTCTATATAATCTACTAAATCTAATTTTTTTAATATATTTTTCATTGGCGGATTATAGCCAAAAGGCTATAATATTACTATAAAGAATATTGCCAATATACAAAAGCGATAGTTGTAATCGCAATAATTCCTAAAATATTAAATACTAATCCAAATTTAGCCATATCTTTTACTTTAACTGCACCACTACTCATAGCTATTGCATTTGGTGGAGTTGCTATTGGAAGCATAAAGGCATATGACGCACAAATTGTAGCAATAAGAAGGATTAAAGTTGTGTCTATATTTGCAGCTTGACTTAAAGCAAATATAATTGGTAATGCAATTGAAATCAAAGCTGTATTTGATGTAACTTCAGTTGTAAAAGTTATCAATGAAGCAACTAAAATTATCAAAAATATTACTGGTAAATTTGTAAAAGCTAATAAATGGTTTGCTATTTCATTTGCAAGTCCCGTTGTTGAAAATGCAGTTGCAATAGAAAAACCAGCTCCAAATAAAAATATAATTTCATAAGGAATCTTTTTCGTATCTTCCCAAGTTAAAAAACCAATTTTTGGTAAAAACATTAAAAGACCATAACCAAGTAAAATACCTTTTTCGTTTAATCCAAGTCCAGAATAATAAGGTTCAATTTTTGAATTTACAAATAAAAGTACAACCAAACTTCCTAAAATATATAATAATCTTTTTTGATCACTTGATAATTGTTCTCTATCTTCTAAGTGAGTATCAAATTTCAAATCATTCACTCCAATAGATAAAATATAAGGAATTATAATCAACATAACTAAAGCTAATGGAGCAGTTAAAAATATCCATTTTACAAAAGGTATAGTCTCAAGATGTTGTTGTTCCATAAAACCTAATAATATAAGATTTGGAGGTGTCCCAATAGGAGTTACAATACCACCTATACTTGCACCATAGGCTATGGCTAGAACTAATCTCATTTTTAATTTATTATCATCACTTAAAAACATTGCAATTGGGATTAATAAAAGTGCTGTTGTAGTGTTTGAAATAAGCGAACTTAAAAATGCAGATGTAATTGCAAGAGAAAACAAAATTCCCCTTGGAGTATTAGGGAATAGTGTCAAAAGCTTATTTGATACGTATTTGTGTAAACCTATTTTTTGTGTAGCAATAGCAATCATAAAACCACCTAAAAATAGGAATATTATTGATTTAGAATAGTTTGCAGTTGTTGCATTTGTACTTAATAAATCAAAACTAGGGAAAAGTAAAATTGGTAAAAGAGAAACCACGCCAATTGGTAAAGCTTCATTTGTCCACATAGTCACAAGTAGTACTATTATAGCTAATAGTGTTGAGTGAGCAGGCGAGAAAACAAAAGTTGAAAGAAAGTATGTAATAACACTTAAAATCAAGGCTAAAAGTATTTTATTCAAGAAAATTCCTTATATTAAATTACATCCATTGTAATTACAATAGCCTAAATATACTAATAAGAAAATTCTTTATTTAAGAACTAAAAATACCTTTATTACCTTGTGTAACACAAAAAAATCATATTTACACTAAATATACATAAGTAAGGGGTTTATTAACTTTATTTTTTCTTTGGTCTAAAAGGTTTCATAACCTCTTCGTTACATACTAAAAATGGTCCTTCCATTAAATCAATACAATAAGGAATAGCAGGGAAAACTGCATCTAAACACTCTCTTATTGATTTAGGTTTTCCTGGAAGATTAACTATTAATGAACTTCCTCTTAAACCTGCTGTTTGTCTTGATAAAATCGCAGTTGGTACAAATTTTAGAGATTCAGCTCGCATAAGCTCTCCAAAACCTGGCATCATTCTATCACATACAGCTTCTGTAGCTTCTGGTGTAACATCACGTGCTGCAGGTCCTGTACCACCAGTTGTTACAACCAAACAACAACCTTCTTTATCAACTAGCTCTTTCATTGTATCTTCGATTGTTTTTTGATTATCTTCAATACATCTATAAACACTTTCCCAAGGAGATGTTAAATAATCATTTAAAGTATCAATAATAGCCTGACCTGATAAATCTTCATAAATACCTTTACTAGCTCTATCACTTGCTGTTATTATTCCTATTTTTGCTTTACTCATAGTAAATGTCCTTTCTCTTTTATATAATATACTGTTGCAAAATTTACAAAAAAATCTTTTGCTTTTTGTGAATCAATTATCTTATCAACTCCACCAATAAAAACTTCGATTTTAGTTCCTCTGTTTACAAGCTCTTGAAGTTTTTCTTCACTCCATTCATAGTTAAGTAACTCTTCTAGTTCTTCTTTTGTACCTAATTTAAAATATTTTGAAATATCTTTATTTAAAGGTGAAATAACATTTTTTAAAAAGTTTTCACAATATGCATTTGCATCTTTTTTAAAATACATAAGTTGTGTTCTTTTAAATTTAGCATCTTGAGTTTGAAAAAAAGCAGGTGAAAAAAGTTGAAGTTTATCAACTCTTTTTTGCGAATTATAAACACTTTCAAAAGCTTTTATAGCTCCATAGGAAAAGCCACTTATTGTAAAATCATTTAATTCAATATATTCATCAAATAATTCTGATTCATTATCAAAACAAAAACCAGAAAAATACCTACTAGATGTCATCAATAGTAATTACCTCATTTTTAAGCATAATATCTTTTAATCTATTTATTTGTTCAGCATTATGAGATAATTCTGCTCTTAGTTCATTTTTTACATTTGTTAATAGCTCTTCAACTGAATTTGCCATTTTGTATTTATTTACAATTTCATTCGCAGTTTTAGAAGCACTTTCTAAATCCTCATGATTTATTGCATACTTTTCTTTTTTGATTACTTCCACACCAATAAAACCAGCTAAATCTCTTTTTATATTTTCAACTAGTTCTTGATAAGATGGATAAGTTGAATTTAACTTTTCAACACTCTCATCAAATAAAGCGACTTTTGATTTTGATATAAAAGCTTTACTTGCTTGATAAATAGATAAAATCTCTTTTTGTTTTGCATCTAAAATTTTTATCTGTTTTTTACCAAATTCAAGTTTATTTTTGGCGATTTGAATATCATCATTATCTAAGATTTTTCTTCCACTTTTTATCATATTTAATAAAGCTTCATTTATTAAAGTTGCAAGTGCTGCTGAACTAAATCCAGCTGTTTCATTTACTAGTTTTTCTATATTTATTTCATGATTTTTATTAGTTAAATATAATTCTAAAATTTTCTTTCTATCATCAATATTTGGAAGTCCTACGTGAACTCTTCTATCAAATCTTCCAGCTCTTAAAAGGGCATCATCTAAAACTTCTATTTTATTTGTTGCAGCAATTACGATAACTCCACTATCACCTTCAAAACCATCCATTTGAGTTAAAAGTTCATTTAGTGTAGATTCTCTTTCATCATTTGATTTTCCACTTCTTGCTTTTCCAACTGCATCAATTTCATCAATAAAAATAATCGCAGGTGCACTTTGTTTTGCTTTTGCAAAAAGTTCTCGTACTTTTTTTGCACCCATTCCTACATATATTTGTACAAAGCTTGCACCACTTTGATAGAAAAATGGAACATCGGCTTCACCTGCTACTGCCCTTGCTATAAGAGTTTTACCAACACCTGGAGGTCCTACAAGTAAAACACCTTTTGGAAGTTTAATTCCATATTTCAAATATTTTTGAGGATCATTTAAAAAATCAACTACTTCTTCTAGCTCTTCTTTAATTTCACTAATTCCTGCAATATCTTTAAAAGTTACATTTGAACTAACTGCTTGAATATTTGAGTTTAAATCATCATTTAAAACTTTAGCTCTACTTTTTACTAATTCATCATTAAATGCTGATTTTGTTTTTTTGTTTTTATTCAAAAAAGCTTTTACTTTTTCTTGGTTTGCTCGTAAGACTAAAGAAAGAAACAATAGAATAAATAAAAAGATAATTCCTATATAGTAAGAACTATTTTGTATGTGAGAACTACTTTTATAAATAGTATATATAAATAGTATCAGCAGTATAACTGCTGACATTGCCATTAGTTTAAAATTTTTGTCAATATTATTATTTGAATCTTGCGACATTTTTATCAGCCTTTACTTCGTAATCATCTATAAAAACCCAATCTCCAACTAAATCTACAGGTGAGTCTATTTCTATTTGATTAAAGAATTGATCTAAGCCTATATATTTACCATTTTTTTCTTGTTCAATTAATACTTCTAAAGTTTTGTTATTCTCTTTTCTAAAGTTATAGTTTTTCTCTTCTATAATTTTAGTCAATTCGTTATAACGTAATTTAGCAATATCACCTTTTATTTCAGGTTTCATAGTTGCACTTGGTGTTCCATCTCTTTTTGAGTATGTAAATGCGTGAACATGAGTTAATGGAAATTTATGAAGATTTTCCATAGCTTCTTTCCATAATTCATCTGTTTCCCCTGGATGTCCAACGATAAAATCAGTTCCTAACGCATAACCATTATCTCTTAAAAACTCAAAAAGTTCTAAATCTGATAATACTTTATTTCTTCTATTCATTATTTTTAGCATATCTTTTGAAGTATGTTGAAGCGCAATATGAAGATGTTTTGCCATAAATGGCTCATTTATAATCTCTTTAAATTCATCATCAATTTGAATAGGTTCAATACTTCCCATTCTAATTCTTCTAACACCTTTAATTTGTGACATTTTTTTAAGAAGTTTTGCCATAGAAGTATGCTGTTTTTTACCATAAGATCCTACATTTGTACCTGTTAAAATAAACTCTCCAAAACCATTTGAAGCAAGTTTTTCAACTTGTTCTAAAATTTTATCTTCAGCATAAGATCTTGCATCTCCTCTTACATAAGGAATAATACAATATGAACATCTAAAATCACATCCCTCTTGTACTTTTATAAATGCCCTACTTTTACCAATGAACTCTTCAACAATAGTTTCATCAATATGTTCTAAATCACCAGCTTGAAAAAATCTCTCTTCTTTTAATAAAAGTTCATTTATTTTCTCTTTTTCAGAATGACCAAATAATGAGTCAACTTTATTTTCTTTAAATAAGTTCTCACCTTTTGTCCAAACTCCACATCCTGTAAATACAACCCTTGGGTCTTTTGGAAGTTTTTTTAATCCACTTATATAACCACGAGCTGTACTATCTGCACTATTTGTTACAGTACAAGAGTTTATTACTACTACATCTGCACTTGATTCATCTTGTGTTACTTCAAAATCTTTTAAATTACTCATCATAACTTGAGTATCAAAAACATTTGTTCTACAACCAAAAGTTTTAAAATATACTTTTGGTTTATTATTTGAAAAATTCATTAAAATTTATTCCTTAGTCTTATCTTCTTATAATTTCGTCTTCTAAATCTTTTGGCATCTCTTTTCTTTTCATAGCTACACCATAAGCATTATCTGTTCTATTAATATTGATTTGTGAAGTTGGATATGCGATATGAATATCATCCTCTTTCATAAAGGCATCTAATATTTCTGGACTCATAGTACTTCTTAATTGAAGTGCTGCGTAAGAGTTTGTAAGATACCATCCTGAAATCACCATTCCATGAGGTTCAATAAATGTAAATACTCTAGGCTCAACACCTGTTGCTCTTAATTGATATTTATTTCTCATTTTTGATAACTGTTTTCTAGTTATATCTGTATAACCTTTTGAATAGTGTTTTAAAATATCTTTTACTATTCTTTGTGCTTTTTTATGATTTGAATCAAAAGTTAAAGTAATATCAATACCATCCCAAACAGTTCTTAATCCTGAGTGCGTATAGTTTGCAATCATTTCTGAAAAAATATAGTTATTTGGAATAAAGAAAATTCTTCCCGTTCTTCTATTTGTTGTATATGATGTATAAGTAATATCTTCTCTAATTGTTATTTTAAATAATGAAATATCAAGAACATCCCCAACAGCTTCAACACCATTTCTATTTACTTTGATTCTATCTCCAACTGTAATTGAACCAGATGTTACAATAACCATCCATCCAAAAATAGACATAAACCAATCTTTTAAGGCAATCGCGATACCAGCAGATGCGAATCCTAGAATTGTAACAAGATATGAAACATTATCAATATATGAAAATAGTAAAACCATAATTATCAAAAATACAACTGTAAAATTGATAATTTTATTTGTCATATAATAGTTTTCATTTTGAGAAAAATATTTTTTCAGTGTTAATTTAACTAAGAATGCAACAATTGATAAAACAATTATGATGATAAATATTACAAAAATCTTTTGAACTTGTTGAGAAATTTGATTTTTTATCTCTAAAATTACTTGTTCAATTTTTCTTGTATAAACCTCTTCTGTTGTAGTAACAATCTCTAAAACCATATTAAAATCTTTTTTTTGTTTATCTAAAAAAGTGATTTTTTCTTTATGTTGTGGAGTTTGTTCAAGATTAAATAAATCTAAATATAAAAGTAATTCATCATCTAATTTTAAAGCTAGATTATCAATATTAAGTTCTAAGGCTTTAAATTGTTTTTTATTATCTTCAAGTTTTTTAATTTGAGATAAGGCATTTATTATTCCAAATGGATTTGTAATATTCTCATATTTTTCAATCTCAGGAGGATTTATAAACCCACCAATTGGTGAACCTCGATATTCATCAATAAGTTCTAACTCATTTTCTTTAACTCTGATTTTATTATGTAACTGATAAATTTGCTCTTCAGAAGCATCTTTTTTATTTTTCAAACTCTTTTTTAAAGATGCAAGTTCTGCTGAGATTTTACTATATGAAACATAATTTGAATATCTTTTTAATAAAATATTATCTTTTAATTCTGCTTCAAGCTTAGCAATTTTTTCTTTTAATATATTGATTTGAGCAAGATTATGCATATCAATTTCTTTTGCTTTTTGCTCTTCTATCTCTTTTGCTTTTTGTTCTTCTAACTCTTTTTGTGCTTCATCAAACTTCTCTTTTATTATACTTTGTTCGATTTGTTTAACTTCTGCTTTATCTTTACTATCAATAGTATCAAAGATATCTTCACCATAAGAGAAGCTATTTAAAACAATAAGTAAAACTAGTAATTTTTTTATCACTTAGAAACCTTTTAATATTTCAATTACATCATCTTTTGAAACTTCATTAGTAATTTTACAATCACCAAGACCAACTGGTAAAATAAATTTTATTTTATTATCTAAAGATTTTTTATCTAAGAAAAAGTGTTCATAAAAATCTTCTACATCTTTAATTTTATATGTTGTAGGAATATCATATTTTTCTAATAAATTCTTAACTCTTAAAGCATCATCTGCACTCATAAATCCTAATTTTACAGAAAGTGCATTTGCCATACACATTCCAATTGATACTGCTTCTCCATGTAAATAAGTATTATAGTTAGTTTCATTTTCAACTACATGCCCAAAAGTATGTCCATAATTAAGTGCTGCTCTAATACCATGCTCTTTTTCATCTTGAGAAACTACATATGCTTTTGTTTCAACTGATTTTGCAATAGCCGTTCTTATATTTGATTCATCGTTTAAATCATTTTGTTCTAGCCATTCAAAGAAATCTTTATTGAAAGTTACTGCCATTTTAACTATTTCAGCAATTCCAGCTCCTAACTCTCTTTTTGGTAAAGTACTTAGCATAGAAGGATCAATATAAACGGCATTTGGTTGATGAAAAGCGCCAATTAAGTTTTTCCCAAATTTATTGTTTATTCCAGTTTTCCCACCAACACTTGCATCAACTTGAGAAAGTAATGTAGTTGGAATTTGAATAAAATCAATCCCTCTTTGATAGATTGAAGCAGCAAAACCTGTCATATCTCCAATTACTCCACCACCAAAAGCAACTAGTAAAGATTTTCTATCAAGTCTATGCGTAAAACAATGAGCTAAAATAGATTCTAAAGTCTCCATATGTTTATACTCTTCCCCATCAGGAATTGTACAAATACTTAATTCTTTTGCAGTAAGTTTATTTTTTAAGTATTCTAAGTGATATCCACTAACAGTAGGGTTTGTAACAATTACAACTTTTGTATCAAAGTACATTTCGTTTAATTTATCTATGAAAATATTATAAGAATTATTGTTTGGTAAATCAATTTTAACAGTCATTTTAGCTTATCCAGATTATTTAATATAAAGTTATATATATTAACTAAATTAAACTAAAAAATGTTTGAATGAGGTATATTTTATAGATTTATAAATTCTTTATTTTAAGTGATTTTTTGCACTTTTATTTAGATATACTTGCACCAAAATACTATCAAGAATCGAGAATTAATCAATGAACTTACAATCAAAAAATCTTCCAGTTGAAGAATCTATAAAAAAAATGAAAGCTGTCTTAGAAGATGTTGGGTGTCAAACAACTTTTGAACAAGAAAAACATCCTTTAGAAAACTGTTTTTCTGTAAATCTAAAATCTATTGAAGCACCAAGACATATCTACTCAAATGGAAAAGGAATTATTTCAAATGCTTCTATAGCAAGTGCTTATGGTGAATATATTGAAAGATTACAAACAAACAACTTTTTTATAGATTTTTATCTTCCAAATAGAAAATACTATCCAGATGAAGTAGCTTTTGATTTTGATGGCGATTACTTAAATAAAGAGTTAAAAAAAATATATAATCCAAATGATGAACTAAGTGATTATGACTTAGTTGATTATAATAGTGATTATGAAGATAAAGTTGTTGCACTTCCATTTATAAGACAATCAAATAATGAAACTACATATATTCCAATAAATATATTAAGTAATCTTTATGTAAGTAATGGCCTTGCAACAGGGAATACTCCAAATGAAGCAAAAGTGCAAGCACTAAGTGAGATATTTGAAAGATATGCAAAAATTGAGATTATCAAAAAAGGTTATGCGCTACCTGTCTTTCCAGAAGATATTTTAAATAAATTTGAAAAAGTTAGTGCTGATGTTAAAGCTTTAAGGGATTTAGGCTTTATTATTGAAGTATTAGATGCTTCTTTAGGTGGGAAATTTCCAGTTACTGCAATCTCTCTAATCAATCCAAAAAACTCTACATTATTTGTATCTTTTGGGGCTCATCCTATACTTGAAGTATCATTGGAAAGAACAATGACTGAACTTATGCAAGGAAGAGATTTAGATAACTTAGATGCTTTCGAAATACCTACTTTTGATATGAGTATCGTAAGTGATAGTTTTAATATAGAATCACATTTTATTGATTCAAATGGAAAATTAGGATTTGCTTTTTTAAATTCAAATAAAACTTTTAAATATGCTCCTTGGAAATATGAAGGAAATGGAAGTGATGATGAATACACTTATTTATTAGATATTTTAAAATCAATGGATAAAGATATGTATTTAAGAGAGTATTCATATTTAGATTTTTATTCTTGCCAAATGATAGTTCCAGAGGTTTCTGAGGTTTACCCAATTGAAGACTTGACATACAATAATAAAAACTCAGGAAAAATCATAAGAGATATGATTTTAAATTATAAAAACTATGATGCAGAAGAGATTTTAGATGCCTTTGAAACACTTGATAACTCTTTAAATATTGAATTATACATCGGAGTTATCTTTGAACAAAACTTCACAATGGGAGAGTTTAAAACTCAACTTCTTTTAGATTTAGAGTATTATGATGATGCCTTTGAATTGTTAGAAGCTGGAACGAATAAAATCGGACATATAATCTTAGAACTAATCAAAATGCAAGAACAAGAACTAAATTGGGAAGACTATGAAGAAGGTTTATACAATATTTACGGAAAAGAAAATTTAGAAAAAGCCGTAAATATCTTGGAAGGTGAAGATACCTTTATAAATACAACAAGACACGAAAATTATAATAATATGCTAGCTTTATATGATAAATTAGAAATTAAGAAACAAGGTTTTTACTGTAAATAAACAGTAGAAACGTTGAGGGTATTAGGGGTGTAATATACATAAAAATCCTTTATAAATTTTACCTCATATTTTACTTTAATATTTAGTTTTAAAAATTATAAATCTTTAATTCCCAATCTCTTCATTCTATCTTTATAATTACTAATATAAAACTCTTTTGCTTTTTTACTTAAAAATGATTTATTAATCAGTTCTTCAACCTTAGAAAAAGAATCTTCTATAAACTGCATAATTTTATTAAATCTAACTTCTGGTAGATCTACATATTTTGCAAAAGTTTTAAAATCATCATAGGTGTAGTATCCATATTTCTCATAGGTTGGTGTATAATCATCAAGTAGCTCTATTGCCATATCTCCATATTTTTCATTTATATGAAATCTAGTATTTAATAAATCATAATTTGGAGTTAAAAAATATTCATTTGAATTTGATTTACT
>Ga0193964_1000516_pt1 | contig 18590 bp, 17 predicted proteins | sample FB_7_MG_FD_140323 | JGI IMG/M metagenome (GOLD analysis project Ga0193964, IMG submission 140323) | Microbial mat bacterial communities from the Broadkill River, Lewes, Delaware, United States - FB_7_MG | ecosystem: Environmental > Aquatic > Freshwater > River > Microbial mats | place: USA... | reverse complement strand
TGATCTGGAAAAAAGAGTTCACTGTTGATGATATGAATAAGTTCAGAGAAAATACAATGATGGGTCACCTGGATATTACGTTTGAAGAAAAAGGTGAGGATTTTTTGACCGCATCCATGCCCGTGGACGCCCGCACCCATCAACCCATGGGCATCCTCCACGGCGGTGCCTCGGTGGTCCTGGCCGAAACCCTTGGCAGTTGTGCCTCCCTGATGACCGTTGAAAAAGGATATTACAGTGTGGGCCTTGAGATCAAAGCCAATCACATTAAAAGTATATCCCAGGGCCGGGTCACGGGCCGAACCACACCATTACACCTGGGCAGGACCACCCAGGTATGGGACATTGAGATTACAAGCGATAAAGGAGAACTGATCTGCGCGTCCCGCCTGACCATGGCTGTTTTAGAAACTCGAAAAAGACACAGTTAAACAATTTTGCAATTTTCACGGCAAGGGTGTATACAAAATACTTAAATTTTAACTGGGAAAAAAGGTTATGGGCTCATATAAGGCAAGAATGATGATCAAGGAGGCAAAGGAAGAAGCAAGGCGCCGATTCCGCCGCCACCGGAATAGAAACCGCCTGGCCACGCCGGGTATTCATAAATGTATCATTGTTCTGGACGGCCTGAAACCCACCTTTAACATCGGTAAAATATTCAGAAGTTCAGAAGCCTTTGGTTGCCATGAGGTTCATCTGATCGGTACGGATTTTTTTGATCCGGCACCTGCCAGGGGCGCATTCAAACACGTGCCGGCAAAATTCCACAGCCGGTTCATCTCCTGTTACGCAGAACTGCTTGAAAGGGGATATACCCCCTTTATACTTGAACCGGGCCAGGGAGATCCGGTGATGGATGTGGAACTGCCCGAAAAAAGCGCTTTTGTGTTTGGTCACGAGGAGTTCGGTATCAGCTTTGAACCGGATCTTTTCCAGGGAATAAAGCGACTGACCATTCCCCAGTACGGGCGTTCCCAAAGTCTGAACGTCAGCGTGGCCGCCTCCATCATTCTGTACGAATACACCCGGCAGTTTGCCTGCCGGACTTTGGAAACCCAAGCAACCCATCCATGCAAGGAAAAAATATGAACCCAGAAAAAGTGGCTGCCCACATCATAAACTGGCTGAAAAACTATGTTGACGCATCCGGATTAAAGGGATTCACCATCGGCGTATCCGGCGGAATTGATTCCGCTGTCACATCAATTTTATGCGCAAGGACCGGTTACCCTGTAATCGCCCTGAACATGCCCATCCACCAAGCATCTGACCAGGTCTGCCGAGCCGGTGAGCACATTGCCTGGCTGTCCAAAACCCATGACAATGTCACAGGCCATGATGTCAACCTGACACCGGTGTTTGAACAGGTAAAAACGACCCTGCCGACAGATATTCAAGATGGCTTGACCATGGCCAATACCCGGGCCAGGCTTCGCATGATCACCCTGTATTCATTTGCCTCCCACCACCGTATGCTCGTGGCCGGCACCGGCAATAAGGTGGAGGATTTCGGCGTGGGATTTTACACCAAATACGGAGACGGTGGTGTGGACATATCCCCCATTGCAGACCTGATGAAAACCCAAGTGTATGCACTGGGCCGCTACCTTGGTGTAAGTCAGGATATACTGTCAGCCCGACCAACCGACGGACTATGGGAAGACGACCGTACGGACGAAAGCCAAATCGGTGCGTCCTATGAGGAACTGGAATGGGCAATGGCGTATGAAGCCGGTAACAAAAGCCAAGGAATAACAGATCACCAGAAAAATGTCCTGGAAGTATACCGGAAATTCAACCGGGCCAACCGGCATAAAATGGAACCGATCCCGGTGTGTGTTATCCCCGAAGGCCTGAAATTATAAATTCCCAACACAAGCATATTGGGTAAGCTTTTCCCATACAGGGAGAATTTCATCGGTAAGCGGTGGTAAAGTAGACTCCGTTTCCCTATAGACAAAACTTATCATGGATGTCCCCGAGTTCTCTATGCTTTATTTTTTCTACTAATCCCGGCAAGACCTATTAGACCAACACAAAAAAAGATCATAGTGGCAGGTTCCGGTACCGCATCAGAAGCGCCGGGTGAAACAAAAGTAGCAGATCCTATACCCCAATATTTTCCCAAACCTTGAAATGATCGCCAACTAATAGCCTCTTTTTCAGACCAAGTAGTGTAACATGCATATTTCATAGTCTTATCATCATAGCCAAAAACCGGAACAAAATGATCTGTCCCACCATCAGCATTTGTATCAATTAAGAACATCATGGGGCGGTCATTATCGATTTCATTTGTGAAATCATCCCATGTAAACGCGCCAAAACGCTCATTCCAGGCACCCCAATCATTATAACCACGGTAATTTGCATACTCTCTAAATGCATCATCTGCATCGCGAAGATAACTCCATCCATAAGGTTTGTTTTCAGAGGGATGAAAAAAATCGGCAATACTGGTGTCCGGAGGAGCAGGAGCAGATTCATCCAGAGGCGGATTGTACTTTTCATTATGTGCGGGACTTGATATTTCATCCTCTACATTGGATGTCAGTCGCACATCATCCCATCCGCTTGCGTCAAATAAAGAATCGTATCCATTGAGGTCATAGTACCCAAAAATTGAAGCCGCTGCAGTCGGTCCACAACCATGATACCAATTGTATGCTGGCATATCTGAAAGAACTACAGATGTTGCATTCGCATTAATCGCCAATAAAAATATCACCGTAAAACTCGAAAATAGGAGGATTAATTTTTGTTTCATTCATAACTCCTGTCTAAATAATGAGTAATATTTATATTTTTCATATTGTAAAATTAGGCTTATTGGGACAACCATTTAAAATAGTAAAACAAATAAACCTATGAAACGCAACATGCGCCATAAACAACTGGTTTTATTACTTATAGTTTCCTGTAAATATATAAAAAGCACTTTGCTATGCAACCATGGGCAGCAAGGCCTTGACGAAAATCTTTTGTGTGATTTGATCCGCCACAGGGCAAGCGCTATAAACAACGGGTATAAACTATTTATACGCAAAATATTCTCAGAATACAAACACCGAAACAAAGTAGCCCAAAGGCGAAGACATACATATGGTATGTCAAACGTCGGATCAGGCACCGTAACGCAGAGGGCGGAGACTTTTTACGACGCCATCAATTCTGAGGCTCCATTTTGAAGCTACCAAGATCGGTTGGGCCGGTATTCATAACATCTGCAATTTTGGTCTTGATCATAAGATGGGCCATCTATGTGGTGACTGATATATATTCAAAAGAGTCAGGGTTTGGCTATCCCACGCTCAGCCAGATGCCGTAAGTAAGACCGGACACAAGCGTAGAGATAGAGATGGCGGCCACGCCAAGATCCGGGTCCCCGCCGATCTGTTCCGCCATAATAAAAACCAGGGTAGCCGAGGGCGCAGCAAGAATAATCAACCCCGGAATAAAATCCGATGCAGATATCCCAAACAGCTTAAACAAAACAAATCCCATAGCAGGCATCACCAGAAGCTTTAACACCGACGTCATCACCACGGAAGAAAAGACCAGCCGGATCTTTTCAAAGGAGAGAGAGGCCCCGATCACCAGCAGTGCCATGGGCAGCGCCATCCCCTTAAGAATGGTAAGCGACCGGTCCAGGATCACCGGCAGGGGCAACCCCAAAAGGGAATACACAATGCCGGCCAGGGCAGACACGATCACAGGATTGGTCATGGCAGAGCCCAAAGTTGAGGTCAGATTTGTACTGCTGCCGGCATCCCGGCTGTAAAACTGGAGCACGACCACAGCCATCACATTTTGCAGGATCATAACAAAACCTGCAATAATGGCCGCCTTGACAAGGCCCGCGTGCCCCAGGTAATAAAAGGCCACGGCAAGACCGATATACCCCAGATTGCCATGAAAAGCGCTGTGGATAAAAGAGCCCTTTGAGGATGGTGCAATATCTACCAAGCGGGCCACAAGCCAGGCAGCCGGCACAATAAGACACACGGTTGCAAGCGTGATCAGAATCACCCCTGGATGAAACTGGGTTTTCAAAGAAGACTTGGCAATGGCGCTGAAAATCATGGCAGGGATGGCAATGTAGTAAACAAGGCGATTGGCCTGGTGTAAAAAATCCTGGGATAAAAAACCTTTATGCCGGGCAAATATACCCAGAAAAATAATAATGAATATTGGTATGATGGTTGAAATAATGTCCACTAGTCACCGGCCTGTTAGGCCCATGATCGGAATAAAACCTTCCAAAATATGATTTAGAATTTTCATTCGTATTCAAGGCGTGTCAATATGAGCATATTGGAATATGTGTCCATTGACACAACTAAGAAGACGGATGAAAAGGCAAATCATATGGGAGGTTTTATTTTGACCATGGGCCTTAAGGAACGGGTCTTAAATAACTTTCCCATTTTGCTATATCCGGGAGCGCGGGCGTCCCGCCCGCATATCCGCAAGTATTGTAAAGATGCGGGCGAGACGCCCGCGCTCCCAGATTAAGTTATTTCGGACTCATTCCTAAGTTAAAAAAGGTTAAAAAATTTTGTGATTTTTATACGCCTTTTTTCCCGGATTGCAAACAGGGCAGCCTCGTACTTTTTAATAGACAGGAATATGCACGAACAATGGAACTGACTTTTACATCCTATTTAATTTTATTTATTTCAGGCCTTTTGGCAGGATTTGTGGATGCCATTGCCGGAGGCGGCGGGCTGATCGCCCTGCCCGCACTTCTGTCTGTGGGACTGCCGCCCCAGCTGGCCCTGGGCACCAACAAATTCCAGGGCAGTTTCGGCACATTATCGGCAGCCGCCAACTTCATCCGCAAGGGTAAGGTAAAACTGTCCGACAATCTGGCAGGCATAGCCGTCACCTTTACCGGAGCGGCCACAGGCGCCTGGGCCATACAGCAGATCCATGCAGACTTTATCAAACACCTGGTGCCCTTTATGCTGCTGTTTGTCTTTTTCTACACCCTTATGGCGAAAAATCTGGGTGTGGTCCAGGCAACGGCCCGGATGCGAAAAAATCTTTTTTTCCTGCTCTTTGGCTTTGGGTTAGGCTTTTATGACGGATTTTTCGGCCCCGGTACCGGCGCATTCTGGACCGGGGCTTTGCTCATTTTCATGGGTATGGATATGACAAAAGCCACCGGCACCACCCGAATCATGAATTTTGTATCAAATATCACAGCATTGGCCCTGTTTATCGCGGGGGGCAATGTACTGTACACCGCAGGGCTGATTATGGCGGCGGGTCAGATCATCGGGGCCAACATCGGCTCGGGCATGGCCATCAAACGCGGTGCGCCCTTTATCCGCCCCATTTTTCTGACCATGGTGTTTTTAACCATTATCAGACTGATCTATGTGAATTACCTCGCGTAAACAAAATAAGAAAGCAGCCGTCAAGATTCGTTCTAACGGCTGCTTTTTTACATGAACTTATTTTATACTACTGTTTCAAATGCGTCTTTATCTATCCCGTTATGTTCTAATTACCGGCCATCATGGCTTGAATATCTGCGTCAACGTCACCAATGGGCTTGATATCAAAATTTTCAACCAGTACATTCAACACTGTGGGTGAAACAAAAGCAGGCAGTGTGGGACCTAAACGAATTCCCTTAACACCCAGGTGCAGCAATGCCAACAGAACAGCCACGGCCTTTTGTTCATACCAACCGATATCAAAGGAGATCGGCAGGTCATTAATGTGATCCAGTCCAAATGCATCCCGCAGTTTCATGGCGATCACAGCCAATGAGTAAGAATCGTTACATTGTCCTGCGTCCAGCACCCTTGGAATTCCGCCGATATCGCCCAGATCCAGTTTATTGTACCGGTATTTTGCACACCCGGCAGTGAGGATCACGGTATCTTTGGGTAATTTTTCAGCCACTTCGGTGAAATAATTTCTGTCTTTTTGACGGCCATCGCATCCGGCCATGACGATGAAGCGTTTGATAGCACCTGATTTAATTGCTTCGACCACCTTGTCAGCCAATGCCAGAACCTGATTATGTGCAAATCCGCCAACGATTGTACCTGTTTCTATCTCTGTGGGCGGCGGGCAGGTTTTGGCAAGTTCTACAATCTTTGAAAAATCTTTGGCGCCGCCGTTTGTTCTGTTCGGAATATGCGTTGTGCCTGGATAGGAAACAACACCGGTCGTAAAAACGTTGTCCTGATATGTATTTTTCTTTTTAATGGGAATAATGCAGTTTGTTGTCATCAGGACGGGACCGTTAAAGGTTTGAAAATCTTCATTCTGATGCCACCAGGACCCACCGTAATTGCCTTTCAGGTGATCGTATTTTTTAAATGCGGGATAATAATTGGCAGGCAGCATCTCCCCATGGGTATAGACATCAACGCCTGTGTCTTTTGTCTGTTCCAGCAATTCTTCCATGTCTTTGAGGTCGTGGCCGGAAATCAGAATGCCGGGGTTTGTACCCACACCAAGGTTGACTTCCGTTATCTCCGGGTTGCCGTAGGTCTGGGTATTGGCCTGGTCCAAAGCTGCCATTGTGGTCACAGAGATTTCCCCGGCTTTCATGACCATCGCAACCATTTCATCAACACTCAGGTCCTGGGTCGTCGAGGTTAATGCCTCATAGAGAAAATCCCAGATCTCATCTTTAGTGACACCGAGAACCGCGGCATGATCGGCGTACGCACAGATACCTTTTAGGCCGATGACCAGAAGTTCCCTGAGAGATCTGACATCTTCGTTTTCAGTTGAAAGAACGCCAACGGCTTCTGCTTTGGCCCCAAATTCCGAAGTATCATCCGAAAACCAGGTCGCACAATCATGAAGATCAGACCCGACCTTATCTTTAACGCTATTGAACAAGTCCTTTTTAACGGCCTGGGCACGGGTAATCCAGGTGGTAAGGTTTTCATCATCAAAATTTGTATTTGTAATCGTCGTAAACAACCCTTCGGCGATAAATTGAGCATTGGCAGTTGGGACATCCATGCCTGCCTTTTTTGCTTTTTGCGCAATGACGGCGATCCCTTTTAAATTATAGATCAATAGATCCTGAAGATTTGCCGTGTTTCCCTTTTTCCCACACATACCATTAATGGTACAGCCCTGATTTTTAGCGGTTTCCTGACATTGAAAACAAAACATGTACAGACCTCCTTATTATTAATTAACTGCTGAATGATTCCTTACGTCGCAGGTATAATATACGATTTAAAAAGCACAAAAACCTTGATCTGGATCAATTCACAAAGAAAAAGTATAGAAATAAATGAACGCCCGCTGGACAAAAGTTGTAATGGTGTATTGACTACTATCTAACACATTACAATTTAAAAATAAAATCGTTTGGTGAAAAAATCCCCTTGATATAGGTCAATGAGGGACATCAAGGAGATTTCTTTTCATTATCCTTTTCTGCCCTTCAAATCCGGCAGAAATTGGGCGGCAAGACGCGCCGGGTGCACCACGGTTAAGCCTGCGGCGTCATCAAGATATCCCCCCAGGTTTATCCGGCATACCGGACAGTCAGTCACCCAGAGCTCCGCCCCTGTGGCTTTGGCATTGGTCACTTTTTTCTTTGCAATGCCCCTGGACACTTCCGGATATTCATAGAAAAAGGTACCGCCTCCACCGCAGCAGGAATCCATATCCAACGCCGGTATATATTCAACACCCTGTAGTGCATTCAAAAGCGCCTGGGCGCTTCCCGGAGCGGGCATATGATTTCTCAAATGACAGGGCTGGTGATAGGTAACGTGTATCGCCTCGTGATTTTGGGGAAAACCTTCGGGCCGGGCATGGGCCATGATAAAAGTGCTGATATCCACCACTTTCTCCGCCACACGATTCGCCGCCTCCTGATCCAAGCCAAATTCTTTTGCAAGCCCGGGATAATCATTTTTCAATGCAGCACCGCAGGTGGGACAGTCAACGATGACGGCATCAATACCCTGGGCATCCAAACAGGCAAGGTTGGTATTGAGATTGTTTTTTACCTTTTCCCGGCCGCCGTGAAAAAGCATGGGAATACCGCAGCAGGTCTGGGTGTCTGGGATGATCACCTCAACCCCCATGTGGCGCAGAATATCCAGGACGGCAAAGCCGGTGTCATCAAAAAGATAGTTGGTGGCACAGCCTGTAAAATAGACCACCCGGCCATATTTCAGAGCGGGCACACCTTTTGATTTCTGCCCGGGCATACGCTCCATCGCTCTCCGGGTCGCTGTCCTGAACGGCACGTTATTCAAAACAGGAAACTGTTTTAACGCGATGTTGCCCAACCGGTATTTTTCGGCAAACACCCTAGGAACAATTTTCTGGGCCATTCCGGCCGCACCGGCCGCCATCCGGATCCGGGACTCCTTTGCCAGAAGAGAGACCAGGCTTTTGATCTCAGGTCTATCCCCGTGGTCCCGGATCATCTTTTCGCGCATGCGCACATACCGTTCGGGATGGTTAATACCCGCAGGGCAGATATTGGCGCAACTGCCGCACATCAGGCATTTGGAGATAATATCCTTGAGCTTTTCAGATGAACCCAGCTTATGGTCTGAAAAAAAATCAATGAGCTGTATCCGGGCTCTTGGGGAGGCATCCTCGGTGCCCTGGGCCTGATATGTCGGGCACACAGACAGACAGAACCCGCACTTGTTGCAATTTTGTCCATATGAATCAGCCATATTACACAAACTTCCCCGGATTCAGGATGCCGTCCGGATCCACTGCTTTTTTAATGACACCCATGAACTCAATGGCATCTTCATCCATGACCAAAGGCAAATATTCAGTCTTGGCAAGGCCGATGCCGTGCTCACCGGACAGGGTGCCGTTCAGGGAAGCGGCGGCGGCCATAATCTCGTCAAAAGCTTTTTCCACCCTGCCCCACTCTTCTTTATTGGACTTATCCGCCGGAATCATGGGGTGCATGTTGCCGTCACCGGCATGGGCCATCACCCCCACGATGAGCTTGTATTTATTTGCAATATCCACGATCATGCGGGTCATCTCCGGAATTTTACCGGCGGGCACCACAATATCTTCGGTGTACAGACTGGGTGAAAGCTTGGCAAAGACCCCATAGGCCGAACGTCTTGCCTGCCAGAGTTTTTCACGCTCATCTTCTGTTTTGGCCACCTCAATGTTCACAGCCCCGTTGGCCTCAAGCTTTTCGGTAATTTTTTTGATCTCTTTTTCACACGCCTCTTTCACCCCGTCCACTTCAATCAACAATGTGCCTTCGGCGTCCACAGGCAGCCCGATATGGGCCTTTTCTTCAATGGTCCGGATGGTGGTTTTGTCCATCAGCTCCAATGCCGCAGGCAAAATACCGGCACCAATGATATCGGCCACAGCTTTTGCCGTATTGTCCAGATCGTCAAAGGTGACAAGCAGCGTAGACACGCTTTCCGGCAGAGGCAGCACCTTGAGAATCACCGAGGTGACCATACCCAACGTCCCTTCGGACCCGCAGAATAGGCTGGAGAGCCGGTAGCCGGTGACATCCTTGACGTTGCGGCTACCGAAGCGCACCACCTTGCCCGACGCCAGCACCACCTCCATGCCTAGGATATAATCAACCGTCACCCCGTATTTAAGGCACCGGGGACCACCGGCATTCTGGGCCACATTGCCGCCAATGGTGGACACGGCCATGGAGCCGGGGTCCGGGGGATAAAAGAACCCAAAAGGGGCCAGGGCTTTTTGAAGATCAGCATTCACCACACCGGGTTCCACAATCACGTACCGGTCTTTGGTGTTGATTTCAAGAATCCGGTTCATTTTTGAAAAGCACAGCACCACACCGCCCCTGGCCGGGATGCTGGCCCCGCACACCGAAGTGCCTGCGCCCCGGGCCGTCACAGGAATCTTATGGACAGAACATATTTTTAAAATGCCGGACACTTCATCCCGGGTACAGGGAAACAGAACCAGGTCGGGCATGGCCTCTTCAAAATAGGCATCATAACAATAACAGGCCAGTTGCTCGGGGGAATCGAAACACCTGTCCTTACCCACGATTGCTTTGAGGCTGTTTATGGCATCTGGGTTAATCATCTTTGCATCATCCTAATAATAGTGTTCAAACAAGCCACAACTATAGGGATGCTTTAGGCGTTGTCAAACGCTTTCCAGGACGACGCGCAGGCCGTTGGATCATCATTGGATAGTGCTTAACAATACAATAGACTAAATGATTTCACGTTTAATCAGAAAAACGCTTTCTTTTTGTAATTTAAAGGACGTTCCTCAGGTGGCGGCTGCTTGGCGTCCTGTGCAAAAAGGGGGTATGTCTATTTTCTAATTCTATTGCTCTGTCATGGCCAGCTTTGCACCAAGGGCAGCAAAAATGGCTGCAAAGGATCTTTGCAGCCACGTGTTAACCCTTGGAGAATTAACAATATATTTGCGCACATAATTAGCCGAAAGCCCATATAAAACAAAAACAACAAAGGTCATTGACATAAATACCGCACTTAGAATCAACATTTGACACATTGGGGATGATGCGGTTGGCGAGACAAAAAGCGGTAAAAAAGCCAAGAAAAATATTGATAATTTGGGGTTGAGGATATTGATTAAGAATCCCTTGGAAATTATTTGCCATAAACTTTTTTTTGAGTCAGTGGCGTTAACGTTTAACGAACCTGTTTCACGCCACATTGACCATGCCAGGTACATCAGATAAATAACACCGGCATATTTTACGAGTTGGAAGGCGATCGAACTCATGTGAAGAATGGCAGATAAGCCTAAAATGCTTGCTGTTAAGTGAGGGATGATACCAGTAGTGCAGCCCAATGCGGCGGCGATACTTGCACGCCAACCACAAAAAAGGCCCGTTGAAACCGTATATATGACACCCGTACCTGGTATCAAAACGACCACCAGTGAAGTAAGCAAAAACTCAGAGTTAAACATTATTCAGTAACCTTTCTGTAATATTTTCAGTAGTTTTTTTTGACATAATACAAAAGATATGCGGTTTACCCGTCAATATTTGTTGGAGTTATGTATGCTGTCCCCATATTAGTATATTTGTATGACATAGTAACATGCCATTTTAATAGCCGAATCAACCAAATGAGTCAAAATGCCCCTTTACGGTTCCTTCGTGTGCCTTCTTTTATAGGGCATTATTGGAAAAACGGCTGGCCAGTACATGCGATCAATAGTATTGAATCATTATTTCCCCTGTGTTATTTATACATACATATTTTGCGATAAAAAAGTTCTAATTACCTGCTGGAATACACTCTCCACGATATACAGGTTGTTTTTTACCGGCAAGTTACCTACTTAACCATCTTAAACGCTTGTGTTTTTTCAATGAAACGCATTAGATCACATTATAAGTTACCATTCTTATTAGTCTTGGTTTTGGTCACAGGATTTGCGCTCATCAGTGTGATCAATTATCAGGTAACCAAAAAGTCCGTGCATCGGTCGATTATTCAGCAGGACCTGCCTTTGACCATGGACAACATTTATTCGGATCTCAGTGCCGAGCTGACCCGGCCACTGCTGGTGGCATCGAGTATGGCAACAGATACCTTTTTAAAGGACTGGGTGGTAAAAGGGGAAAAAGATGAATCTAAAATTCGAAATTACCTATTTGAAATAAAAGAAAAATACGGCTTTTTCTCCGCTTTTTTTGTCTCGGCCAAAACACTTAAATACTATCACTTCAATGGCATCAATAAAGTGGTAAGTCCCATGGACAGTCATGATGTCTGGTATTACCGGTTTATCAATCTGAAACAAAATTATGATTTTGAAGTCGATGTAAACCAAGCAAGCGAAAATACTCTGACCATATTTATCAACTACCGGCTGGAAGACGAAAAGGGAAATCTGCTTGGTATAACAGGTGTGGGACTGAAAGTAGACAGCGTGGCAGCATCCATAAAAGAGTACAAAAAGCGATACAGCCGAAATGTATACTTAACCAACCGTAAGGGACTTATCCAGGTTCATCAGAACCGCTCCTTTATCCAGCACAAGACGATTTCCCAGCTGACAGGTTTACCTAAAAAAGCTCTCGACCATTTATTAACATCAGATACGCCCTTTAATTTTGAATATTATGCCAACGAGGATAAAATATTAGCCAATGCCCGCTATATAGAGAAACTGGACTGGATACTATTTGTAGAGCAGAATGAAGCCGCATCACTGGCAGAGGCCCGATTGAATTTATGGCGGACAATGATTATTGGCGGCATTGTCTCAGCCATTGTAATCGCCATTGTCCTTCTTATTATAAACCATTATCACAGGGCCTTGGAAAAACTGGCCGTCTCAGATGCACTGACCGGGTGCGCAAACAGAAGAAAGCTTGAAGAAGAATTTATACGATTTGCCTATAGAAATGAGCGGTCAAATCTTCCTCTCTCCTTTGTCATGGTGGATCTGGATAATTTTAAACAGGTCAACGACACCCTGGGCCACCTTCAGGGAGATAAGGTATTACAGACAATTGCCCAATTAATGGCAAAAATAATCAGACCCACCGATATACTGGTTCGCTGGGGGGGAGATGAATTTTCCATTCTCACAGAGTGCGATGAAAACGAGGCAGGGGTTATGGCAGAAAGAATCCGAAATATGGTCACTGAAATTCATTGGCCGAAGATAAAACACAACGGCAAAGACCCCAGAAAAAATGTCACAGTATCCATCGGCATTGCAATTTTCCGCTCTGGAGATGACCTGACCAGTCTGCAGGAACGGGCGGATCAGGCTCTTTATCAGGGTAAACAGCAGGGACGAAACCAGGTAAACATTGCCTTTTGACCCCCGGCCCGGAATGGGATAGGATGGGGCCATGAAAGAAAAAATAAAAATCATAGAACAGGGACAAGGCTGGATATGCGCGGAAAAGCCCGGAGGCATCAGTGTCCATAACGATCCGGGCAGGGATATGATATCCGGACTCCAAAAAAGACTGGGCCCCGGCAGCACGGAAATACTCCAGCCCGTACACCGCTTGGATAAGGAGACCTCGGGACTCCTTCTTGTGGCCACGGCCCGGGACTCCCTAACCGACCTCTCGGATCTTTTCGCAGGAGGAAAGGTGACAAAACGTTATAAAGCCCTGGTCCACGGCCATTTTGACCATCCCGACCAGGCCCGAGGCACCTGGGATACCCCCCTGACCAAATCCGCCGGCGGCAGAGCCGATCCCCGGGGCCGGGGGAAACGGATCAAGGCCCTGACCCGCTACAGGGTCCTGGACCAGTCCCGCCATTATACCCTTCTGGAGATTGAATTGCTCACCGGCCGCAAACACCAAATCCGACGCCACGCCAAACTGGCAGGGCACCCGGTCGTGGGCGATCCTCGTTACGGCTCCCCCAGAGCCCTTGAATTCTTAAAGACCCAAAAGCAGTTCGACGCCATGGGCCTGCACGCCTGTTTCCTCAAGTTCACGGACAAGGGCAGGAGCGTCACCCTGGAACTGCCGGATCTGCCCCCGGAAGTTGCACGACTGTTTGAAGAGGACAAAGCATAGACCCATCAAATACAATTCCGCCCTATTATATGACATAATCGCCCCCGGCTCCTTCAACTTTCATAAGTGATTCCTTTAAAAATTCTTGATGAATTGATCTGCTTCCTGAATGGATGCTCCCATGTCCCGGATCAGGCTTTCCACATCTCCTTCTATGGAGACCACCTCCTGGCCTAAAGCACCTACAGCCTTGGCATTCAGATTATGCTTAAGGTAAAGCACATAATCATTGAGTTTGGATAGGACCGGATCCATGGCTTTTTTGGACCTGTCCATGGCTGTTTGAAGCTTTTTATATCTTATTTTGGCATCTGCAAGGGATTGGTGGCTTGCTGATTTTAAATTTGTATCCCTGATCTCATTGATTTCCACTTCCCATTCGCCAAACAGATCCGTGGCAAGGGTTTGTACCTGGCCCATGCGCTTCCTTATTGTTTCGGCCCTGTCCTCGCAATCCTCATAAGAGGCTTTTAAACGATCATAAAAGGCCTCAAGTTCCCCTCCGTCCAGGCTGTAAAGCTCCCTGATTCTTGTCAGGGCATCTTTAAACTCTTCCTGGGCTTTGGTCTGATCGGTTTTAACATCCTCTACCCGGTCCTTGAGCAGGTGGCGCTTTTCCTTGCCTATTTTTTCCATGGCCGCATAATAGGCTGGGGCACAGCCTGTCATGGGCATGATCAAGGCAGAAAGAAAGAACAGGGCAAGCCCCATGCGCACAGTGTTTTTTTTGATCATTATTGTATTCTCCCTTGCAGAATTAAATTTATCAATTTCAAAACAGGCCGGTTTTCCTTATACCAAAACCATGCCGTTTAATTAAATGTTATTTTGATCAAGAGTTTAAGATTAGATCTGCCAATATCGGGTTCCGTTAAACATTTGGCACGAATTTCCCGCGGCAATTTAGATAGCCGAATAACATAATGAGAAAAATTGTGGTCGACCCCCTATTTAGGTCCCCCGAATTCGAAATTCAAAACGTCCCCTATTTATTTTTTCATTGCAATTTCTACACGGCCATGTATACTAATCTTTCATATTTATATAGAATCAAATTTTCCTTCAAGGGTTTTCTCGTTAACCTCGTTGTTTCACAAAACATCGTTTGTTACCGCCGAAGTTTCTGCTGATTCAATAAACAGGGAAACGATGATGGCATTTTATAGTCTAAACCCTTATCATGTCTTGACAGCTATTAACTCGTGGGGCAATCTACTGATTGCTTTTGGTGCCATGAGTATAATCAATTCGATCATTTCCCATAAAAACAAATAAAAGAATAATAAACGGATTCTAATGAATCCGCAGATCTTTCAGTCAGGGAAATACCCAGAAAGATCATTACGGAATACATAGGAGTATTAATGAGTTTTAAAGATTTTAAGTTTGACCCTAAAATAGATGCAGGCATCGCTGCCTGTAGCTATACACTCCCCACCCCTATTCAGAAAGAGGCTATTCCTTCAATACTCGAAGGTAGAGATATCCTTGGTCTGGCCCAGACCGGGACTGGAAAGACGGCAGCTTTTGTACTGCCCCTTCTTCAGCGACTGCTAAATGGTCCTCGAAAAAAAGTACGGGCGTTGATCGTAGCACCCACAAGGGAATTGGCAGAACAAATTCATGCAGATATCAGCAAGCTGGCACAAAAAACCGGTTTGCGAAGCATTTCCATTTATGGTGGTGTGGGCAAGCACCCCCAGATCAAAGCAATCCGAAGTGGCGTGGAAATTATTGTTGCCTGCCCGGGTCGATTGCTGGACCTTCTTAATGATCGGTCTTTTTCTTTGAAAGCTGTTGAAACGCTGGTCCTTGATGAAGCAGACCATATGTTTGACAAAGGATTTCTACCTGATATCCGCAGGATTATCAAGCAGCTACCCACGAAACGTCAATCCCTGGTTTTTTCTGCCACCATGCCGAAGGAAATTCGTCACTTGGCGGAAAATATATTGATAAATCCGGTAACTGTACAAATTAATCATACACAGCCGGTTCTCGCAATTTCACATGTCCTGTTTCAAGTTGCAAAAGAACAGAAGACCTCTTTGCTTAAGACCATTATTAAAGAAGAGGAAATGAAGAGTACGCTGGTTTTTACCCGAACCAAACACAAGGCAAAAAGTCTGGCCCTAGTATTACAAAAAGCGGGTTATAAAGCAGCTTCAATTCAAGGCAATCTTTCCCAACTGAAACGGCAGGAGGCATTGAACGGTTTTAAAAACGGTAAATTCAAGATCCTGGTGGCCACCGATATTGCTGCCCGGGGAATTGATGTGAAGGGGATTTCCCATGTCATCAACTATGATGTCCCGGATACACCCGAAACTTATACCCACCGTACAGGACGTACCGGACGGGCGGAACGAGCGGGTCAGGCATTTATTTTTGCCGGTCAGGAAGACATCAAAATAATTTCACGCATAGAGCACAATCTGGGGAAAAAGATGCGGCGCCAAGTAACCCCAGGTTTTCCCTGGGACCCTAACGCGACTGTGGTTGAACAAACAAAGAAGCACTTTTCACGACCAAAGCCGAGAGGAAGGAAACCGTCTTCAGGTGGGCGAGGTAGAAACCAGCACAGCGGTGTTTTTTCCTTGGCAACCAACAGAAGCAGGACAGCTCGTCCATAACAGATTTGTCTGGATACCCAGACTACCCGTCGACGCATCAAAGGATGCGTCGACAATATAACAAAGTGGTTCCATTAAAGGGACTGATTACAAAGGAGCAATACAAGATGGCTGAAGGAACAGTAAAATGGTTTAACGATGCAAAAGGTTTTGGTTTTATCGAACAAGATGGCGGCAAAGATTTATTTGTTCACCATACCGCAATTCAATCCGAGGGATTCAAATCCTTAGCAGAAGGTGCACGGGTAACCTTTGATGTCGTTGAGGGTCCTAAAGGGCCTGCAGCAGAGAATGTTGTCCAGCAGTAAGTACTGAGTAAAAAATGGGGTCACATCTTGATTAGTGCTTAGGTCGTGTTAATCACTAATCAAGATGTGACCCCATCCTCGCCTTCCTCTCGAAAAATCTGCAGTTTACCCGTCAACATTTTTGTTGTTGGGGTTATATATACTGTCCCCCGAATTCGTAAACCATTGAGCCGAGAGGTTGCGGGCGTCAGTCCCGAAATCCTTTCCAACGATGGCTTAAATATCAAATAGTTTATTCGTTTTTACGTAATCGGTAAATTCTTTTGACCATGGAAAATCAATGGTCATTTCTTGCGGATCATTGAGTCGTAGTGCGCAGTACTCAAAATCCAAGGTTTGTGTATATAATTGGGATGCTATAGGCGTGTTTAGCATACCTTCAATTGAAGGCGTTGTATCTGAGATAGTAATTTCCAACACCTTGGCCCAGGGTATTAATACTGAAGAAGTGAACCAGCTTAGTGGTATTGTGTCTGAAAAAACAACCCCTTGTAAGGAAGGGGATACTTTTTGTGTTCGAATTTGATAGGCATTGTTGGTTGAGAAGCAACATTTGCCGATTAAATACTCAGGAAAGCTAAGCTGAAAGTTCATTTGAATTTTTGTAGAAAGTCTGTATCTATTTTTAATACTCCTCCAAATATGTTTAACATTCATAATAAACTCTCAATCAGCGTAAATGGGTTGATGTGAAATTTTAAAATTACCATGATATTTAACGGGTTAATCATCGGTTTATCCGGTGCACTCATTGATTATAAACCAACAATCGAGGCCTGCCCCGATTCTCTCGCCCCTCTATTCTTCGGATTTCGCTAATGGCAGTATTAGTGGCAAGATCTGCTCGAACACATTATTGAACGAGTAATCGCTGTTTCCTTGCCAATGCTGCGTGGCAATTGTTTCCCGCAAGGAGAGACGCCCCTTTAAACTGGATATCCCATCTTCATAGAAATGAATGGGCATACGTTCAACTTCCGAAATGGATTTTTGAGACTCTTCCATCATCAGGGAATATGCGGCATTGGCTTTTTCCATAGGGTTCTCGATAGTGGACGTAGCCCTCTTCAGATTGTCAATCAGGCCATCGGGATCAATCATCTCCTCCAACCCCTTATCGAAATAATCCTGGTGTTTAGGGACAAAGCCTTTCGAAGCATCATGAAACTTGTTCAAAATAGTAATATCTTTAACCTTAGCGGCTTTGCTTGGTAAATATTTGTTAAAAAATACGACTGCTTTGATGGCCCTATCAAAGGAATTAAGATCCAGAATCATTTCCCCCTTGCTTCTGAAGAAAAAAGACCCAAGAACGATCGGCCTTCTTTCAATAGGAATATCCTTATACGCCCCCTTGAACTTCAATCTCTTGGCTTCCGCCTCGTACAGCCATACCCATCTATCTCGAAACGGATCATGTTTCATACAGCGAAGCTTTAAAAATACCCGATGTATTTTTTCTGAATCCAACAAATCATAATGCAATCTGGCCAGCATATAGATTTCTTTGGTCATCGTAGTTAGGAGCCTTCTATCCTCATTCCCACCCTGAGACATTGAATCATCTAGCACCTCTACTCTGCGTGCCGGCAATTGTCTGTCCGCGGTATTACGGATTGACATCTTTTTCTCAAGTCTCCATTTATTCTTCTTTTTGCTTTTTTTCCCCACAAGCTACTCCAATAATTGAATCACTAGTAAAACGAACTATCTCTGATTTTTAAATTCTTATCCTTACCCTCTATCTCGTTCAGATGCAATTCATAATAAAAATACAGAATGTTGACCTGTGTGATGATGATTGCCCTGTCCACGGTATCCCTTGTTGTTGATCCAAGGATTTGATATATCTGCGCCGGAGAATGACCATGGTGGAGATAAGATGAATTGACGGACAAAACTAAAGAACAACCGGTTGTTTCGGTCATGCCGGACCAGGCGTTGGTGCTTGAATGGGAAACGGTAAAAGGCACGGCCCACCCGGATCAGGCTCAGAGCCTGAAGCAAATTGCCCAAAGCGCTGAAGATCTAAAAGATGACTGGCTGTACGACCTGGGATTTAAACAATTCCCCTTGGATTTTTCAGCCTCCCTGGACTATTTCCTGCGGTTTTCCCGCTGTTTTGTC
>Ga0193964_1000512_pt1 | contig 18732 bp, 16 predicted proteins | sample FB_7_MG_FD_140323 | JGI IMG/M metagenome (GOLD analysis project Ga0193964, IMG submission 140323) | Microbial mat bacterial communities from the Broadkill River, Lewes, Delaware, United States - FB_7_MG | ecosystem: Environmental > Aquatic > Freshwater > River > Microbial mats | place: USA... | reverse complement strand
TCAAAGCCTACCGACGCACCCAGCGCGGTGACAGCCCACGCTCAAGCTTTACAGAGCGCAATGCCCAGCCGACCGGGCGGCGAACCGTGTCGAAAAGCAACCATGTTGTCGGCGAAACCGTTCCCCGACATATCTCCCGTCGCTTTGCGCAGCACAGCAGATGCGGCATCGAGCCAAAGTTTGCAGCAGAAGCAATGCTGTCGCTATGCCGACCCGATTGTGTTGAAAACAAAGTAAAAAAAGTAAAAAAAAACATGTGGAGCGTTGTGTGCAAAAAAGAAACGTCGAAACGTATCGCAACATCCCAACTCGCAACAATGAGCAGCCGTCCGCAACGTAAAAGCAAACTTGCATGCCAGGAAGCAATGTCCAAGGCAACCGCGGAACTTCGTCGATACAAACGTGCACTGGCGCAGTACAAACTCGACATCAAAGCCGGCAAACCAGCCACAAAGCCAACATTGTCTGCCAAAGCGCGTGAGATTGCTGAGTTTCTGAGCAAGAACGGCGATTCGAGTGACGACGAAGCTGACTGGAGTGGAGAAGAAGAGCCGTTTGACGATGACGACGTCGTCGAATGAGCGTTGAGCAATAGTCAATAAAAGTAAAGAACACTCTTGCTCAACTCTGACCATCAAAGCTGGGCCAGAATGCTAAATCTTTTCAGAGCGCACTGTTGTATTATTTAAATGTGCTCCCGTCTCGCCCCACGGCAACTCGAGGCACTCCAAAATGCCACATTTGGTCAGCACGCGGCGCTCGTCCGTTGGTTAAACGACGCAGTGGGGCCAAACGACGTCCGTGGATTTGATCCGGAGCCGATTTTCCAATTTGCGTGCGACTATGCGCTCTTGCACTCGCCACCCGAAAACATATATAAAAACTTTGTCGCTTATCAGTGCGCAGTCTACGACCACGCCACAAAGTACTGGGCAAGTGTAGATGTCAATGTGCACACGTTCACCGACCTACAGCGCTGGTACGAAGACCTGCGACCGCGAAACACGCCGGCCAAACAGAGTGTTTGAACCTGTGTGTGTTTTTTTGTTTTTGTGCAAAAGCTTTTTCAACTGATCGTCGGGCCGCCGCAGTGGCACCAAATTGGTGACGCGTAAAGCTAATAGCTAAATACATTGAAAACCAACTACCAAAGATGGATTTGTTTAAAACACTGCACATGAACAACGGCCGTCGACTTGTCTATTTTCATTCACTCGATAGACGCTGGTACTTTGTGTTGCGCGAATTCTGCGTTACAATGGGCTTTGATAAAGCGTGGCACGCCAGCTGGTGCGGACGAGACTATCGTGGCGCACACAGTACTGCAGTTGACTACTTTCACAATTCGCTGCTTGACTTTGCACGTGCATATTGTCCGGGCACGCCACGCAGCGCAAAACACAGGCAATTATGCGCAAAACTAATTGTGTGCGATAGGGAGCGACTGCTTGCGTACGTGCGCGACAATTCGCACAAGCACTGTCGGCAGAGTGACGGCTCACTGGTCAACGTGTCGGAAGCAGCGCTTCGGCGGCACTTTGAAACACACATAGATAGAAGTACGACAGCCACAGGTGATGATTTTGTTGCTGTGCAAGCTGACTTTTTCTGCGCCTACTTGCAAACAATGCACACGCGGTGGCAAGCACGCCGCGACAATTTGCAACTGTCTTGCGCAGACTTTGCAACTCATTTGGCAAAACAGCTGCGTTGTCCGTTTTGGTCTCACTTGCTGTGTAATCTCACATTGCTGGAACCGATTGCGACGCAACACTTGCACGGAAAGCGTCCCGAAATTGACAGGGATGCCAGTACCGATGATCTATTGGCCTATTTAGAGACGCAGGCAAAACGCGACGACAGCACCAATTCAAGCGCAATGTTGGACGTTGATGGACGCGATCATGCGGCAGAACAAGAGATCGTATGTGCACCAAAGATGTCGAATTGTGCAGCAGACAGTGACGCGAACAAGGGCGGAGATAGCGAAATGCAGAGCGCCAGTGGGTCAAAGCACATTAGCGTTGCACCGCCATCTTCGACACCACCACCATCGCCACTGTCGTCGGCACCACCACCGCCGCCATCGTCGTCGCCACCACCACAACCACGACCGCCACCGTCGTCGGCAAACGCAATCAGTTCCGAGTTTAGTGAAAATCGGTTGCAAGTGGTCGCTTGCGTAGGGCAAACGTGTGCCGTGCAGAAATACGATAGGGAATGCGATGCTGACTCGCGACGAGTCGTGTCAACGGTCAAGACAAAATCAAAGCACAAGCGACGCCTAACACAGCGTGATCGCATCGCAGTCGCTGCCGACCAAAAGTGGAAATGTGGTTGGTGTCAGCAGCTGTTGGGTGATGGCTTTGAAACCGATCACATTGAAGAATTTCACGAAAGCGGCAACGATCATCACAGCAATTTGTGGGCAATTTGCGCCAACTGCCACAACCGCAAAACCGAATTTGACAGACGACGCAAGCGGCCGCATGTGTGGCAAAACTATCGACAGTTGACAGACGCAGAAAGAGAAACGCGCCGACGTGCGATCATAGCACATATTACAAACTAAATCAACATTAATTCAATCTTTGCGGTCCTCAATGGTGCCACGCACAGTGAGAAACTGTCAGCCCAATAATTCACGCCGCTGCCCAATTGTTCTTCCGAGGCAGGGGCATGCACCGTTGGATTATCTGTGTGATTTGCTTGTGCTGTGATTTGTATAAAAAGGTTTGATTTGAAAAAAGCGCTGACAGTCAGCAGACAAAAAACAAACATTCAAAAGAAACCGACCACTGCTTTTCAACAACCGTCAAGCATGAAGATTAAATTACGCGGCGCTATTACGTCATTGTCCATTGAAGGCAGTGGCAAGGTAGTGATCAGTGCCACCGGTGAAATTAGCGGTTTGAGCGACGCAAAAGTGGATCAGCATGGCCGTTTATGTTGTGAGGCTCTTGACGACACATCGACGTCGACAACCATCAACAACCTGTCGTTTGGCGGCAGCAACATCTGTTCGTTTGGAGGTGGGTCTTCTATTAGCATGATTGGGGACACCGTTGTGTCGGGATCTGCACGCATAACTGTCAAAGACCGCGGCAAGCATATCGACCTTACAGTTCCACACAACGGGACGCTCAATATCAATGGTAAGCGCCTCCGGGTTTCCGATATTGTGGCGCAACGCAGCACAGAAGAGGAGGTGGAAGAACCGAAAGACAAGATCTATGTGCTGCCTGCCGAAACAGTGTTGTCGAGCATTTCTTTGTCAGGCAGCATTGTTTTGAATGTTGCCAATGAGTTTCTTGGCAAGCGCTTGCGTGTCTCACAAAGTGGCACGTCGACTTTCCGACCGGGCGCCGCCTCTGCCACTTTAGAGTCGCTCGACCTGCAACTGAGCGGCACAGCGCGGTTTGATGGCCACGACATGTCGACCACAAAACTGAACGCCGATTTGTCGGGTATGGCCAACCTGCGCAACGTGTTGGGTGTTCGCGGCCGCCTCAATGCGTCAGGCATGGCCAAAATCAAAGTCAAAGCGTACGCCAGGGAGGCATTTTCGCAAGATACGAGTGGGATGGCAAAGATTTCGATCGTTCTCGTCTAGCTGGCTATCGCACTGCGTCACAGAGCGTACACGTGCACGTGCATGGACGGTGCATGGCAGCACGAGCGGGTGTGTGCATGACAAACCTCAATTAAAAAAAACCTGAGCGCTTTGACAAATCGGCGACAATTTTCTCACGCGCACACCGTGCGTGACAAAAAATCAACCAACACCACTTTCACCAACAATCAATGCCTGCCAAGAAAAAGAACACCGTTGCGGCGCGCAAGAAGAAGAAGGCAGCCAAACGCCAGGGCCAGAACAACAACTCTAAGAAGACCAGCAACGCGCCGACGCCGAGTGAGAGTGTCTTGCAACAGGTTCAGGTTGCGCAACCCACCGCCGCAGCGACAACCACCACCGCAACAACACCGGTGGCTTCCTCTACGACAACGGTCGAAGATGTTGCCGCCAATGTGAGTGGAGCGAAAGCAAGCCCCGAGGAAATTGAAGCGATGATGGCGGCCATGGAAGAGGAACTCGAGGCAATCGTCGAGGACGACGACGAGTTTGAAGAAGACTTTCGCAACAAAGCACTCCGCATGCGCACGCCGGCACAGTGCAGCGAGCAGACAAGCGCCGCTGAAAAAAAGCCGATGACCGTGGCGCAGACTCGGCGCGCACTCAAGCAACGCATCAAGGCAATGAGTGCCGACCGAGCACCGCTTCGCGATGAGCAGCGCATGAAAGATTCCAAGGGAAATGTGATGCGTGGCGGCGTTCGCATGACCACATCGCTGATGAAGAAAGCACAAGCCGGCCATTGCATGGGTGTATCGGGCAAAGGAAACAGCGGTGCAAAAAAGCCCACTGACAATGGCATGACGGCCGACGACTTGAGCCCAGAGCAGCTAGAGGCGATCAATGAGATGATGAAGAACAATCCACATCTGCTGGCGGCTGCCAACCAATGAAAAACTGAAAAGCATGTCTTAACTAAGAATACCACTTGATTGAATTGACATCGTCACTAGTAATCACAAACAAACATATACATTTACACACTTGACAATAGAAAATCGTAGAGTCTGATGAGATAGTGCAATTGCCCGTGTCTCGGAACTGATGGTGTGCTTTTTTCGATGCAACGCATTGAGTAGTTTCAAAAAAGACAGCACGTTGGTCGGAGAGCCGTTTTAAGATGCAAGTTGACACTTTTAGCCCACCCCCACCGCTTATGCGACATTTCCCCATGTACTACGGTACCGATGGCGGCACGTGCGAGCAGAGCGCATCTGAGACAACTGCAATGCCAGTGTATGGCAAGCGTCGAGAGCCGGCGGCAGCAGAGAGTCTGCAAAAACAGCGACAATCACGCGCACACTGTGAATCTTACGCAACCACCAGCAGTAGATCGCTTGACGAAATTGTACTCGACCTTTTGCGCGGCAAGATTACACATTGCCACCGCTCCTTGCGGCAAAAATGGCACCAGAAGCAGCGACAGATTGCTTTTGATGATCAGAGATATCCGAGCATGCACAAAGGCGACGATTATGTACCGCAAATGCCAAATGATGCTCGTCTGCGGTCTCAATTCGACGACGACACCAGCACCACACACAGCGTGTGTGACTGCAAAGTTTTGATCGTCGTTGATTATTCCAGCGCGAGCGACGCGGCGTCTCCCACGCTGCATTGGGTGGTTCAACTGAAAGCGCACGCATTCAGCCCGTCGGCAAAATGCAGCGGCACGAATACAGCTTCCCCGGTCTTAGACATATCCAACAGAAATTATCTGTCGTGTCTGGAGAGCATTCAATTGTACCGAAGCGAGCAGAGCGTTCTCGACGAGCAGCCATCGTACGTCTTTTCTAATCGCGCTTGGTTTCTACTGGAAAATCTGGTGCGTCATGCGGTGCGCAGTGGAGCCGATGTGTTGCTGAAAGAGTTTGTCGACTGTCCAGACTGCAGGTGATCACTTGCACTGCTGCTGCTGCTGCTGCTGCTGCGCAAATAGAGATTCTCGAGAGTGTGCAATTGGTCACAAACAGTCTGTTTTAATGCTGGGGAACCCACTTTGGTGCAACGCCGATCTGTTTGCCGCTGCGCTTGGCCAGCCTGCAGAGTGCAGCGCATCACGGAAACTCTCATCGTCTTCTAAATGTACAAATAAAACGTATTCACGCGGTTCATACGTGACGACCACATCTGTTCCGTCAGTTTCACTCTCGTCACTGTCGTTGTTTTGTGCAACGACCGGAAATACACAGAAAGGTGCGTTTTCTTGACTCGGCGCATGTGCCAATAGACGTATCGGCGAGTCGCTTGCTCGCAGGCGATCTTCAATACACAGCAGCGTCTGCCCGCTCGCCGAGGGCAAGCGACCGGAATCGTTCACTTGAAGTGCAACGCAGAGAAGCACCAGATTGCTCAAAACTCCGCACGTATCATGTTGTCGTGCACATTCATGCATTTGCTTCCAACACTGATCGCACTCTGTTGACCACGCGCAGACTGTCTCTGTGTCGCCGTTGCTGCGTCGCTGCTGCAGAGGTGTACATCGCGCCGCATCGAGACTCATTTTTTTGCGAATAAAAAGTGTAATAACAATAACACCCTGGCAAGCTTTTTGATGTCGACGTTTTTGAAAAGCAACACGATAGTTTTGCACGCCTAGAAAAAAGATGCGAGTGATCTATCCACAATCGTTAGAGTGCGCCGCCTCTCCGCAGCCGCAACCAAGCCTTCACAAGAAGAAGAAAAAGAAGAAGAAAAAGAAAACTACAACAAAGCACAGCACAAACGCCAACGCCCCTGTCGCTGCACAAAGCGCCAGTGTTGAAAACGCCGCTCTTCCGTCTCTAATCAAAGTCAATGGGGCACCTCGTTGGGCGGAACTTGACATTGAAGATGCATCGCAGCATGTCGGTGATTTCCTACGCTACATGCAAGAGCACCACGACGAAAAGAATCCCGCGTTTACAAGCAAACTTCTCGTGGCGCTCGACGACAAACATGCGAGTCAGGATGATGCGATTGCCTCTCTGCGCGGCTTTGGCTCGGTCGTTTCGTTTACAGACCTGTTGGCCTTGTTGGGACCGGCAGTGGAATTTGCGCTGGCGCTCGCCAACGACAAAAATTCACGGACCCCAGAAAACATCGAAAAGTTTGTCATTGCACTGGTGTTGGCACTCGCCGAGGCCACCAACGAGTTTGGCGGACAAAAACTCGTCCCGCTCGACGATGAACTGATCGAGGGAATCACGGTGACGGTGCGCAATATCATTCACGCATTTCACAAGGACTTTAGCAAGATCAACTATGGTGCGCAAGTGTCTTTTCTGGCACACGCCGCCGCCATCTTTGGCCCGAAACTCTGCTGCGGTGCTGCGGCGCATTGAAGAAAGAAATATTGAAATAGCTGGCTTTTGAATCGTTGTACATTGGCTTTGATGTAGAAAACTTGGAAACGTGCAACACCGTGATTCGTTTGAGCGAAACCGCCGATCGATCGACAAATTTTCGGCACGCAAGCAACCACAAGCAACCACAAATGAGCACACCGACCCCACCACCCTGTGAAATGCAGACCACATCGACTGTGCAACCGGATGAAATTCAGACCCAACAACCAGCTGAAAACCACGACCAACCAACCACGAGCACACCAGATGAAATGAAGACCCAGCACCCAGTTACAACACAATCCCGTCCTGTCTTGGTGATCTTCAACGTAATCGTCTTTTTAGCTGCTTTCGTTTGCATTGTTTCGGGCGTTATCATGCGTCGAGACGGTGATCCAACCAATGCATCGACAGCGAAAATTCTCATTGTGTGTGGGTCTGCCTATTTTGCACTTGTTGGATTGTGTATATGTTGTCTGTGCAGTTTCTTTTATTGTGCCGTTGCTGCTGGTGCAGTGTATACCGATGTGGAGAAGAACATCGTGTAAAATACTCTATGTTTGTCGCATTAAACGTCCAGTAGTCTGTGCTAAATGACCACAAATAGTCTCTTTTAAATTATTATATATTCAAATATCCACTCTTGATCACAACACCATATCTGCGATAGACTGTGCCATCGAGCGTAACATTTACGCTGTCACTTGGAATTAGTTTCATAAAATTGTCGCCAAGTTTGAGGCAGTAAGTCATTTTCAGTCAGCGAGATTGTGTGTTGGGTCGAGTGCAAAAGTCAGAGCGAAAAACGTCAAAAAATTCTTCCGTCGCAAAAAATCACAACCAACGAAACAATGAGCGCACCAAGTCAACAACTAGCTGAAAAACACCGCCATCCTGCTGTAGTGATCTTTCAAGCGATTGTTTTTTTGGCTGCTTTCGTCTGCATCGTCGTTGGTGTGGTCATGCGTCGCGACGACGACCCCTCGAATGACTCGACCGCGACAATTCTCATTGTCTGTGGATCGGCCATCTTTGGAATTGTTGGTATATATGCATGTTGCATATGTGCATTATTATGTTGTGCCGGCTGTGCTGTTGCTGCATCAGCTTCCAATGAGACATTTTAAACGTCGCGTGTTTGTTTGTGCGTGAAAGCAAAAAAAAAGAACCCACATGGAACAACGAGCGGTGGGTAGTTTCGATCCACCGACCTCAAGGTTATGAGCCTTGCGCGCTTCCGCTGCGCCACACCGCTTTGCTGTCAATAGTTCGAAAATTTGCAATTTATATGAACGTATTTATTTTCAATCTTTGTTTTCTTCGGTCTGTGGCAAGAGCGGCAAAAACTGTGCGATCGCATCGTTTGCCAGCTGCTTGCGGCCCATGGAAAGCTGCGGTCGTTGGTCAAAGTGGTTTTCAACCATCCATTTGTTCATGCCGTGAAGCAACTCTTCCAGTGTATCGATACGGGCGTCGTCAAGCAATTTGTCGCCAAAATCACGCGTTTTGCTTTCTTTGTCGAGCGCGTTGCTTGCTTGCGCGTCAGCGCTGTAGGCATTACCACCGTCGCTCGTTGCGTCGCCGTCTCCCGAGCCGCTTTGCACAATCTTCTCCACTTTGGCACGCTCGTCGCGCATCTTGGCGGCAGCGGCAGTGTTGCGCTGCTCTGCAATGACGCCGAGATGATGCAAAAACGCCTGCGTTGTTGCGCCACAGTAGCTGTTGTTCATAAATGCGTCGGCCGAGGTTTGTGCGTCGCGGCAACCACTGATCATGAGTACGTCGGCCGCGCTCTCTTTCACCTGCGGATGTTCCTTTTGAACAACGCGCACACTGTCGGCAGCTGCGTTTGCATTTTGGTCGCTCCAGTTGTAACGCAAATCGAGCACGGTTCCCGAATGACACGAGTCAAAGAAGGCGGTCAACTTGCTGCCTGCCGGCAGTGCGTCAACGAGACGCACGCGCAAAACATCGTCGCTGATTTGTCCGTTGCGACGAAAGTCGCACGGAACAATTGTTTCGTCCATTCGATCAATTTCGTCATCAACAACCGCCGGCGTTTTCTTTGCCTTGGAACGCTTGGGTCGACGGCGCACGTACCAACGAGTGCCATCAGCAGGTCGTGTTTGGTCGCTCATTTCAGCATCGCTCTGTTCCTCGGATCCATTCTCAAGGTCGTTGGTCGACTCGGACGCATCGTCGTCGGTCGAATCGGACGTGTCTTTGTCTGCCATATCGTCGGCGATCTCGAGCAGTTTGCCTTGTGCATCTTCTGTCGAGAGTCCGCGCCACTGCAATCGGCCAACGCGCATTTGGTTACCACCGCTCTTTTCACGGCCACCGTGACCACTGTAGGAAATCCACACATGCGTATCGGCGGTCGCTCCTTTCACGAGCCACGCGATCTGTGCCAGAATGTTGCGCTTTGTCGGCGTACCGTGAACTGGCGCCTTGATCTTTCGATCGTCACTCAGCACCCTAATGTCACAAGTCGGACATGCTTTGCGCAAGTAGGCGTAGATGTTCTCTTGATCCGAAACGCAGCCACGCAACTCGGCACTGGTGCGCGGATACGAAATTGCGATCAGCAACGCTTTTTGAATCATGACGTGGCAAATTTTTTAAAACGTGTTTCTGCAAATACATATACTCGAGATTGGAAAAAAGTCTAGATGAAATCGGGAAAAAAAACAACCGAGATTTCATTGCGCACAAATCGCAGCCGAGGGAGAGAATCGACATGGTTAACAAATTGCTCCTCCAATTGACTTGTTTTCAAAAGGTTACAACAGACAGTTTCAAAATGCATAGATTCTGATGTGTGGGTTATTGTGCGCTTGAAACCCTTTGATTTCGCCGATCGGCGTCTCGAGCAGATCTTTGGTGACGACGTGATACTCGAGCGTCCCCGTCGGAGCAACGCGTCGCTTTGCCTGATCGTACGACAGGAAAACGAGTCCACTGCTCAACGAAATGTGCTTCCACGGTATGCGCGGTTGGTAGTTGGCGCCGAAAATTTCGATCGGCGTTGTCGTTTTGGTGGCACGCTCGTATCGCCCTTCTACACACTGTGTGCCGGCATACATTGCATATGTGATACAAAATTCACCCGTACTAACACTCATTGATCTCTTTCGCTGCGTGAGAAATTGCGGCGCGCCACCTTTCGCCCAAAAAAAACTTTCGTAACGATGAGTCAGGTCGCTGCAAATGCGTGTGCCGAAACACCGTCACAATTGAAAGCCACACCAAAAAAGGAAACTAATAAGCTGAGAGAAGCTGTTGAAAACGCACATTCGCACTCGAGAGGCACAAAGGCCAGCAAGAAGGCGGCACGACGACACAAGGCGGCGCAAAAGAGATCGGACGCGCTGCGCAAAGAGACGACCATATTGACAGATTCGCAGTCGGTTTCGCCGTCAACGTCGCCTTCCAGTTTGCCATCAAGTTCTCCTTCGAGTTCGCCGTCAAAAGAGACGAGCGGCAGCAGCGACGAATCTGAAAACGCTGATCGGCTGCTTGAAGCGACACCCGGTTCAGCTTTATCGATCGATGTGAGTGTCAGCGGCGACAACAGCGCATCGAGTGATTCCACTGGAACGCATGTTCGCGAAGGTGGCAGTGGTTCACGAAAGACATCGAAAAAGCGCTTTCGGAGGCGCCGCCGCCGCGAAGGAAATGCGACGCCCAACACTGAACAATCGCGTGCAAGGTCGGGGTCGGTTCTTGCTCTGCCGATCGGCACCGACACCTCGGAATCGCCGCGACAAAAGCCACCCCGTGTCACCCAGCAGTGGCTGGCAAGCAATACGTCGGATTGTTCGCGCTCACAGGCCCCTGAATCGCACGAATTGCGTTCACAATTGGTATCGGCGCTCTGCTCGCCCGAAGCAATGTCGGTGCTTCAAGGCATGATGGCTTCGGTGATGCGCAGACCGAGTGTTGTGGACAATCTTCTCTCAGAGCACGATCAAGGTGCTTCGCATAGTGCAGACGACACCACGTCTACTGGCACACGTAATTTAATGTCAAAGTTTCATCTGCGTCGTAAAAGCGATCATCGATCGTCGAGTGAACAGTCGCATCAAACTCTGCAGCAGCAGTCGCAGCAGACGCAACAACTGAGCGCCACCGGCGACATAAACCTGCGCAAATCGGCGCACCACAATTCTGCGTCTCCGATGCGGTGGGCATCTCGCAGAGCAAGTCTGTCGTCTTCGTCGCCGCGCAGTGGCGTCAGCAGCGTCGAAGTGTCTCCGCGAACTCCCACGATGGGACAATCACCGGCGCGGACGACGACCGGGAAATCAAAGCGCTCTGCACCGCCAGACAAGCCGGTTGCACTCAGCGTTGCCGACTTGCAGGTTCATTTTGGTCCTCGGATTGGTTCTGGTGGCGCGGCGTTTATCTACACTGCAATGATTGGGAATCATCAAGTCGCGGCAAAGGTGTTCAACAACTATTTTTTGGGCGACGATGCCTACGATAAAGAGCGCGAACATGTCAAGCATAAACTCGATACAATCGTGGCGCTCGAAGCGCACGAGAATGTCGTCAAGCTGCACGGCTACACATTTCATCGTGGTCACCGACTCGTTGTGTTTATGCCGTTGATGAACGGCACGTTGCAGGAACTTGTCGAGCAGAGGGCCAGTGCGCACCACGAACCGATGTGTTCGGCGACAGGCTCTAGCGAACAGGAAGATACCAAGCTGCACAGACAGTCAGCAAGCTTCAACTCGGAAAAAGTGGATTTGACGCGCGCTCCGTTTTCCTGTGTCGAACTGTTGGGTCTCTTTCGACAGGTTGTTTGCGGTGTGACGTGCTTGCACGCAGAAAATATCTGGCATTTGGATATCAAACCGGAAAATATTCTCTACACTCTCTGTGTGCAGTCGATCGACGATTTCTTTGAAGACGACGCAATCTCGTGCAACGAGACACACCGCAACGACACAGCCACGGTCACAGGTGCCACGGTGAATCTTCACAAGCGTGTGCGCTTGGCGCTTGGCGATTTTGACGAAGCGGTGGTTCCTGAGCCGTCCCCAGAGATCACAAAATCGGGCAGCTTGTTCAACTCTCTTTTTCGTGCGTCGTCGTCGTCGTCTTCAGTTGCAGCAAGCGCCGCCGCAAACGCACAGAACGCAGAGCCACGAACCGCCAACGTTGGTACATTGGTTTACAGTGCACCAGAGACGCTCGGAAACTTTGATGATGGTGCTGTTTACGACCAATCGGCCGATATTTGGTCGCTCGGTATGGTCTTGTATCAACTTATGACACTGGGCGTTCCGTACGAGCACGAAGGATACGATGCGTTTTCTCTGCGCGACGTGGTGAAGGACGGTGTGCGTGCGGCACTTCCAAAGCAAAGCTATCTCGACGGACCGCGCTGGAAGAACATTGCAAAACTATACATGAGTTGTACACAGGCCGAACCATTTCGTCGACCCACTGCGCGTGCCATTGTTGATCGAATCGACGAACTATTGCTCGACGACAGGTTGTACGAAGAACGCATGAAGGCATTTGCGATTTGAGCGTGCACAACAGAGTTGCTTGAGAGAGAGAGAGATTCAAAATTGAAACGCAAAACCACTGAAACGAAGAAGAATTTTGAACACGTTTTAATTACAACTCGGCGACGCCAAAGACATTGTCGTGATCAATGTCATCGTATTCGTATTCTTCGCCGCCACCATGATCATAGTCATCGTCGTACTCGTCATCGCTCGTCGTTGGTGCGCTGGCGTCGTCGCGCTCAAATCTCGCCTGCAGCGGCGACACCTCGATGCCGAGCGGTGAGCGCATCGGCACTTGAACGCCGCGACCCAAAATAGTCGTTTCACGGTCAAAACTGTTTCGAAAACAGCTGGCCCTGCTGTTGAAACTCTGCCCGGCGAGTGATGTGCAGTCGATCGATGCGCTGCCCGATGTCGCCGATCGTCGGCGTGCAGCGTGAGAGCAGCCGTCTTGGTCACAATCGCGGCGACAATCCTCCGTACAATAGGTCAGGTTGTCACCGCGGCCAGTGTCATTCTGCATGTTTTGTACAGACGACGACACTGAAGATGGTGGCGCAAGAAGAAGCCGATTTATAGACTTTGGCAAAAGTGACGCGACCGCCATGACCGGCTCAGTGAGCAGCGTCGATGCACGCTTGCCGCCACTGTGCATTATATCGACGACCGACGGCGCATAGGTCGATCCGCGACTGACGTTGATGGTGTTGCTCAATTGAACGTTGGCCTGTGTTTTGCTTTCGGCCGGCACAAAACGCGTCTGAATTTCTCTCTCGAGCCGCTCGAGCGAACACACACCAAACTGCGCAAGCGGCATGAGAAGCAGTGCGATTGTGGCATAGTGGCGACGCAAGTAGTTAAACACATCGGTGCAGAGTCTTTCGAAGCGCATGTAGAGTCGGCTCTCACAGCCGCCGAGCGCGTCCACCATGTCGTTTGTGAGGCGCATCGACGGCGGTCCGATGATTGCGCGTTTCGGCGTTTCTCCCATCACATAACCAAAGTCAATGTGAAAGAGATGTCCGTCGCGCGTCACCATAATGTTCTCTTGGTGTCGATCGCCGACGCCAAGCAGGTAGGTGATTACGCACGACGCCGCGGTCGACCGCATAAAGCGTGCGCGCAACTTGTCACGCGACACGCTGGGATTGCGACTCTCGATGAACTCTAGCAGTGTCATGTCGTATTTGTTTCGAACGTCATCGAGGGTGGTCGACTCGGGAACCATTTCAATGACACCGCTGCGGTTCGATGTCGGCACGCATCTGTAGCAAACAATACCAAACCGATCGCTGCCGTCTTCGCGGTCCTCTTCGCTGCAGAGCGATGCGTCGCTGCGCTGCCCGTCGGCCGAAAGCGACGCTTCGACCCTGTCAGCACTTTCGATTGCAGTGTCCTTGTCGTCATTGTCGAGGTTTCGCAGACGCTCTTTTGCAAAATCGCTTTCGAGCAGTCGGCGCATGTAGCGAATCGTGTTCATAATGACCGTATCAACGCGAATATCTTCACGCTTCAGCAGGACGTTGAAGCGTCGCGTCGGATTGTCGTTTGACGTGCACGGTACCACCATTGGTCGCGTTGCGCTGCGCATGACGTGCGACTGTTGCAGGTCGAGAGACGACAGCGTGCACTGCGAGTTGATTGGCAGCCGAAAGACATTTTGACTGGAAAACTCGGGAAAACAGCGATCGCTGTCCTGCACCGCCTGGATCTTTCCAGAGGCGTCGAGCGCTTGCAGAATGCGCTTGCCGGCAAACAGTTCGTCAAACGTCTGTTGGTCCAACTTTCTAATTTTGCGCAACACTGCAATGTAGCAGCGTCGCACCGTGTTGTCGTTGCTCAGGTCGTGCACGGCCGACATGCAGTGCCAAAACACCTCGGCAAAGAACGACTTGCTCTTTGCACAATGATGTTGCAGCACGTTGCCAATAGAAACGCGTCTCGTCTGCGGCTCTAGCCGCAAAGCCCAGCAGAGATTGACGACAAAGAACGACACATCGACTGTGTTTTGACTGGCACGAGTGAGATGGCCAACGCACGATCTCCATATTTGGGGGCAATCAAATTGCGCGTCCTGTAGCAACGTGATGCACGCGTCCAGAGACCATCCACGCTCACACGCTTCGCGCCGGCACAACAGTCGATGACATTCCTTGCGGTGATCAGCCAACACCGCGTGTTCACGTTCACCGCTCGGTTGAGCGCAGCTGCTCTCTGCGCAGAGGGGAGCCGTCGATTGGCAGAGAGCAGATACAATCGCTTTGCGCGTTTGTTCGTCAGTGTCGTCTGCAAAAGCGCTGCGCGCGAGCATCACTCGCCAACAAGAATGCTGCGCCACCAGTGCATAGTTGCGACACAACATAGCGATCTCCTTGCTATTGGCCGTTTGGAAAGGCATTGCATACTGAATTTCCCTCCACGTGCGGAGCAGCGAACCGGCAGCGGCACTGCGCGCCGGCTCTTGCCGCTTGTCGTGCAGAATGTCGATCAGTTCGTGAACTGTGCACGCACGCAACTGCGGAATGTGCCGCTCAATCAGGTGTGCAAACTCGAGCCGTTCGTGACAGCTGTCGCATGTCTTTTCCCGCTTTGGAGGCGATGCTTTGCGGGTTGACGTATCGCGCGCACGCGACGGTTCCGCCGCGGGTGATCGCTCTGGCGAATCAATCGCACTGTCTCCGACATAGTAGCGATAGGACGCATCGGCGACATGGCGAGTCTTTTTCCCGAGGTATTTGCCTGTGCTTTTTGCATAGTGTCCGACCGTCGCACCGACAATTGCCAGATCGCGTGAGACATTTTTGTTCGCCAAACTGTCGGTACGGTTAGATGCGTCTGCCTCTGACGCACCGGACGCAGTGGAGCGCGAAGTAAACGTGCGCGACGGAAACTGTTCAACTGCGCGCGGCAATACATCGAGATTATCGCAACAAGCGTGACAGAAGATTTCACCGCACGCTCGACAGTGGTGCTTTCGCACGTACCACGTGAACTCTGCCTGACACCGCGTGCAATGCGTCACCGCTTCATCCGCCACCCACGTTTGCTTGCGTCGTTGTCCAAGTATATCGCGCAGTGCATCGCCGTGCAGTCCGTTTGTTTGATTGTCGTCGAGAGCAAGTTCCGTTTGTTGTCGGTCCAAGCTGCTCATCCTTCAGATTGCTTTGGTTGAGCAGATTCGAGCAGTGTTTGTGTGTAGGCGTGTGTGACCAAATGTGTGTTTCTGCTCTGTTTAAAATAAATTCGATAAAGAAAATTGAATGGGTCAATCAATCTATTTCTCTTGCACCGAGAAAGAGTTTCTTTGCTGCTTTAATACACAGACACTGGAAAATCTGCCCGGCACAAAAAAGAGGCTAGTCCTCTGCGAGTTGTGCAATCGAAAAGTAAGCACCGTCGACCCAGCTTGTGCCGATAATGCGCAAGCGCACGCTGTCACCGACCTGCAAAGTCTGCTCTTCGCCTTCCTGACGGCCGACCAATTGGTGTTTTTCGATGCGGTATTTTCTTGCAAGCATCTGCTTGGCAACAAACATGCGTAGTGGACCAGCATAGGCGTGAACGCCGAAACTGTCGATCGACTCTATGATAGTGGTGACGAGTTGTCCTTGCTCGGGTTTGTAGACAGTTGCCAGCAGATCAACATCGACATCGACAAATCCTGTGCGCGTGTTGATGAGCCCAGCAGAGCAACCGATTGGATCGATAACAATGGATTCGACGTAGCCGCGCTGTTCCGTCCACTTTTTCTCGAAATGGGCGCGCGTTTCTCGCTCTATGTATGCACAAAGCGCCGCACCGAGATACTGCGGATGAACGTGCACAGTATGTTTTATCTTGACAACGGTGCGATGCGACATTGTTGTTACGTGCGCGTGTGTGTTTACGACGCACCCGCAGAAACATCGTGGCGTTTGTGAAAACAACTCTTGTGTCACAGAAAAACAGGGTTGTGGGGTTGGGTTTTTATTTAACTGGCCTTGCAGGCCCCTTGGAATGAATCAGCGCCGTGAGAAGGTGTACAACGTGATCTCCTTGTGGCGCGATGCGCTCATCACTCGAATAACGACCATCATGTGCTTTCACTTCTTTTACCGACTGGCATTGTTCGCTCACTGAACACTGCGCGTCAGAGACAGCAACGACACGGCTGTCCCTGGTGGGCGGAGAAAAAACATTGCCCATTCTTTCGTTCAGATTGATTGTGCGTGTGTGCTGCGATACAACACGCACATGCGCTTTTCAATGTGGTTTTTCCAACGTTGACGTTCATTTCAAAACAACTCTGCTGCGTATGCAAACGATGCTCAGAAAACCGCGGCACACAGAATTCTGCCTGCGCTCTCTGAACGATCTTGACCGCGACGAAAAACATACATTGCGCTCGAGGCTCGTTTGTCAACAGCGCAATACGTTTGTGCACCATCGATCCATTCGATAGATTTTTCTTCCAGTGCGACATGATCGTCGAGCGTCGCTTTCGGCACCAACATGACCGGCGCATTTTTGTTCGCCTCGCTTGTGCGCTCATGTTGCAGAATGTGATTGGCCAGCAAGAGTGGATACAATTTGACGTTGCTTTCGCCGGTTGCAAGATCGAGCACAGCCGATCCATCTGCGATCACGTAAACCGAGGCAGCCGGGTGCTCTGTTTGCAAACTTGCCCCGATCTGTTCATCAGATGCAAGAACATCAATAAAATGCACATCAATCGCCGCGGTTTCGTGTGCCCGGATCAACAAATCTCGCAAATGTTCACGGACGTGCAGCGAGTCCTCGTCCGCTTTCAGCTTGACAAAGATCGGCATTGGCGGCGGCGGCACTTTGATGTACCATGTGCAGTGTTTGTTCCACTCTTTCGGTTTGTTGGCGATTGTTTTGTTGGCCGCGGTCGCAATGGGCAGTGGCAGAGTGTGGTTGTCCTTCTGGTAGTGACAACCCTTATTCTGTTTCTTGTCAATTGCCGAGATGCGCGGCAAACGGTCTGTACTGATCTTGTTGCGTGCCAGCGTAGCCGATCTGTACGGAAAGTGATGCATTTCCATTGTTTTGCTGTAAACCGATCGTGGCGTCGTTGTACCGCCGTGACCATCGCCGAGGCGCAACATTGCGGTGTTGCGAAGGAAACGATAGTATCGGTGGTTGTTGCGGCGCGTTCGTCGGTGTTTCAGCACATTTCTAATGTCAAACATTGCGGTGCAATCTGGCAACAGCCTCCACTCATAGGGGTCGTCTACGCAAGGATAATAGTCGTAAACTGTGCAATTGACAATGCCGTACTCGTTGGGCACCTCGGCAAGCCCCTGCGCAACACTGTCGGCCCAGCGACATTCGTAAACTTCGTCACAGTCCATGTGCAACAGCCACCTGTAGTTTTGAAAAACCGTTCGCGAAAGATGCGTCTTGTACGACAACTGCTTGCATAGATCCCACGACCCGGCGGAATCGCTGTTGGCGCGATAGGCCTGCGGAAGCATTGCAAAGCCCACAGTCTCGTCGCCGAGATAGTGCTTTGTGATCAAGCGACGTGTGCTGTCGGTCGAATGGTCGTCAACGTAAAACACGTGCATTCCCTGACGCTTTGCACTTTCAATTGTGGCCACAACGACATCTTGTTCGTTGTAACCCATGATAATCGCAATTGCAATGCTCGGCGTTTCACACTGTATCGGCTGATTGAAATCAACGTCACTTGGCTCACTCATTTTTAAGCTGCAGACTTTTTTTAGTCGAGCAAATCGATGCATTTCATTTTTTTTCATTTTTTTCGGTCGGCGCGTCGCTCGCAGTGTCGGGTTTTGTGTCGACAGAAGAGAGGTTGCTGCACACTGTGGCGCTGTGCACTTTTTCACTGTCGGCATCTTTGCATACCCCATCTGAACAACCATCAGAGAGTGCAGAGCCACCGCGACCGACTGTGAGTGGTTGGTCGGGATGCAGGCGAGCCGGTGCGAACGGACAGCTGTCGTAGAGTGCCGCAACATCGATCGGACCATCTGGTTGTACAAATGTTTCAATTAAAGACGCCAATTCGGCAGCCGTGAGGGTTGTCAACTTGTCCATTGGTTTCAGCGGCCGCAGACGTGCAAAGTCTTCATAAAAAACACTATAGTGATCGGGAAACTTGCAATTGTCGCCACACAGACGCTTGATCGACTTTGACCACGCTGTCGCAATGCCGTAGGCATGCGAATAGATGATTCCATGCAGAGAACTACTGAGTGTGTGTGTGCACAGCACAATATCG
>Ga0193964_1000511_pt1 | contig 18746 bp, 20 predicted proteins | sample FB_7_MG_FD_140323 | JGI IMG/M metagenome (GOLD analysis project Ga0193964, IMG submission 140323) | Microbial mat bacterial communities from the Broadkill River, Lewes, Delaware, United States - FB_7_MG | ecosystem: Environmental > Aquatic > Freshwater > River > Microbial mats | place: USA... | reverse complement strand
TAAACTAATTAATGGTCTGAACGTAATTAAACGTTAAACCAATGCATCCTCTAACGCCGTTTTGATAACCGACTCTTCGATACCTTTACCGATAAATACCAGCTGAGTTTTTGGCTCATCACTTCCCCAAGGGCGATCAAAATAAACATCTAAACGTTTACCCACAGCTTGAAGTACTTGGCGCATAGGTTTACCCGGCAGAGCCGCAAACCCTTTAGCACGGTAGATATTGAATTCACTCAAAAGGCCTTTAAGCGCAATTTGTAGCTTTTCACTATCAACTTCGCCTAAAGTGATGACAAAAGAATCGAAATGATCGTGAGCATGTTCGTGATGTTCACCATGTTCATGGTGGTGATCGTGATGGTTATGCACATCATGGATACGTTCTTCAGCTGCCGCATCAAGACCCATCAATGTATCAAGCTCCGCTTCACCGTTACTGATATAGGTGGTCTTAACTTCACTCGGTACTTTAGCGGTCACAACTCGCTGTACATTGTCACGCTGAGCTTCATCGAGTAGGTCATTTTTACTGACAACGACAAGATCCGCAGCGCTAAGCTGATCATCTAGTAACTCTTGCAAGCTTGGATCATGATCTAAACTTTCATCCGCTAAACGCTGCGCTTGAACCTGCTCTGCATCATTGGCAAATCTTCCCGCGGCAACCGCAGGCCCATCAATCACAGTAATGACCGCATCAACCGTGCAATACTCTTTAATACCCGGCCAATTGAATGCCTGAACTAAAGGCTTTGGCAGCGCAAGGCCGCTGGTTTCAATCAAGATATGATCAATATCATCACGACGCTCGACTAGCTGCTGCATTACAGGAAGAAACTCCTCCTCTACGGTGCAGCAGATACAGCCATTCGCCAGTTCATAGATACCGTTGTCACTCGTCGCTTCTGCGCTTGGCTCATCGTCACACTCTAGCGGGCAGCTACGAAGAAGATCGGCATCAATATCCAACTCACCAAACTCATTCACAATAACCGCAATACGTTTACCCGCAGCTTGCTTTAACACATTGGAAAGCAAAGTCGTTTTACCGCTGCCTAAAAAGCCGGTGACTACCGTGGTTGGGATCTTATTCAATTGCATTCTAATTACTCTTAAATTCTGTTTGTTTAGCGCTAATGACTCTTTATGATGATCAACAAGCTCAGCTGTCGTTTCGTTTAACCGTACGTGGGGTCTCGGGCTTAACTCTTGGCCGATAAACATGGGCCTTATCTTTGGCATATAGATAGGACTCTTCAAAATCATCACAATCCAACACGTGCCCCACTAAGATCAGCGCCGTGCGGGTAAAACCTTTATCACGTACTTTCTGAACGATATCGCTGAGTGTGCCCACTACCTTATCTTGGTCAGGCCACGAGGTGCGGTAACACACTGCAACAGGACAATCCTCTCCGTAATGAGGAATTAGCTCTTCAACAATTTTATGAATACGGGTGACGCCCAAATGAATCGCTAAGGTCGCACCACTTTGCGCTAACTGCGGAAGGCGCTCACGTTCAGGAAAAGGGGTTTTACCTTCATAACGGGTCATGATGATAGTTTGTGAAACCCCAGATAGCGTTAGTTCTTTTTTAAGGTAAGCAGCTGATGCCGCTACAGCACTGACACCCGGAATCACTTCGTACTCAATACCACCGGCTTCTAAGCGGCGAATTTGTTCACCAATTGCACCATATAAAGAGGGATCACCGCACTGTAAACGGGCGACATCTTTACCCTCTTTATGTGCTTGTTGAATATGCAGGGTAATCTCATCCAGATCGATACTGGCTGTATCAATGATCTTCTCAGCTTTCCCTTCCACTGACTCCAATACTTCGCGCGGAATCAATGAGCCGGCATACAATACCACGGGGCATTCTTGAAGAATTCGATGACCTTTCAACGTCATCAACTCAGGATCACCGGGACCTGCACCGATAAAATAAACCTTCATAGTTTTTTACTGTACCCCCGGGGTGTATAGACCCACTCTTTGCTGCCATTGACGATATGTTTAGATTCACTGTTACCCACACTCACCATAGTGAACATATCCACATCTTTCGCATCGAGTTCATCAAGCCGGATAATTCGAATCGATTCATCTTGCCTAGTTAACTGACGACCCAACAAAACTGGGGTTTCAGCAGGACGATACTGCAATAAAATGTCACGTGCGCTATTCAACTGCCAATCGCGCTTTTTCGATACCGGGTTATAGAAAGAGATCACAAAATCTCCGCTACCGGCGCTATGAATACGCTTCTCGATGGTCTCCCAAGGGGTTAACAAATCAGAGAGGGAAACCGTGCAGAAATCATGTCCCAGCATCGCACCAACACGACTCGCTCCAGCCTGCATTGCTGAGATGCCAGGGATCACTTCAATCTCAACATCTAACCACTCGGGATGATCTTCTTTGCCTTGCAGTTGCTGATCCAACAGCTCAAACACTAAGGTAGCCATCGCATAAATGCCGATATCACCACTAGAGATCAATGCTGTGGTTTTACCACTGGCGGCTAAATCGAGTGCTAAGCGTGCACGACCAATCTCTTCGCCTAAAGGCAGATCATGATGCTGCTTGTTATCGCATACGTCGCCCAGTAGATCTAAGTACAAACCATAAGCGACTAGATCACTGCTGGCGTTAATCGCTGACAGCGCTTTGGGTGCGACTAACTGGGCATCACCAGGTCCTGTACCTACTACGTATAACTGTGTCATCTACTTCTCTAATCCAGTTCTATAATCGAGTTTATGATCTTTATCAGCTAAAAAAGATCAAACTAATATGGTTCGAGCTATGCACTTTCTAAGCAACATAAGCTCTAAGCTATTCATCTCTATCCTATTCAACACTAACCAAAATAAGCTCTGGCAATGGCGCAGGTCGCTTTAGTGGTTTTCTTTTTATTCATCACAAGCTCTGTATCGGAGATCGCTATATCACTCTCTTCAGCATTCTCTTTAGCATCAGCTTGGGATCTCCGCTGAGCATCTAACATCTGCTGAGCGCTAAACAGCGCTGCCGATTCAGCCACCCCGTAAACACCTACTGTTTTAAAAACATATTCAGAACGCGTGCTTAATTTTGATTCAACGCTGCTTAACTGCGTTTTATCCCACGTTAAATAAGGGAGGCCGAGCTTGGCAGCGAGGGAGATCAGTCCAACCTCATCCGCTTTAATATCAATACTGCTTAACGAACTGATCTGTTCAATCGAAAGCCCCTCCTGCTCAAGGCAATCCATTAACAAATCTTCCAGCTCTTCTTCAGGGCAGTTGCGTTCACATCCCATGCCAACAAAATACTTAGGCTGAAGATAACGATTAGCTGTGGTAATAACAGGTTCCGCACCAATCATATTGGCCACTTGCACTGCCCAATCATTGGCACCACCTTCATGACCCGATAACAGAGGAATAACAAAACGCCCCTGCTCGTCTAAAACCAACACAGCCGGATCTTGATATTTATCCGTAATCACGGGCGCTAATGTGCGGACCACAATGCCCGTCGCGCAGATAAAAACGAGGCGTTCACCCTTACGAAAATACCCCTGAATCTCATCAGAAAAGGGTTTCGGTTTATGGCTTAATACAGCACCATCCATCGCCTTAATCAGTTTTTCACCTAGGGCTTTGCCTGCATCAGTAAGGCTAATGACTCGAATCACTTTTCCTACCTCTGCCGATGATCATGTGGTGCGATAACAAACAAAGAAAAATACGGCCCATGCTCTAAATCCAGCTCCGTTACATCAGCAACCACCTGCTGATTATCACGACCAATATATTCTAGATACTGGGCATCAGCGGTTCTACCGGCTTGCTCCAGTAGCGTTAAAATTCTTGATCTTGCTTGCCCGGCTTTCATAATTACTAACGAATCGTGTTGCGATAACGCCGCTAGAATCTGCTCATCAGAGTGACGTCCATTAATCACCGCAAACGACTCTTTCAACATCGTCAGCGGTTGAACCAATGTTGCCGCCGCCGCATTAACCGACGTTATACCGGGGACGACTTGGCACTCGAAGCTGTCCTCTAGGCGCTCTAGAAGGTAGCTAAACGAACCGTAGAAAAGCGGATCACCTTCACAAAGAAAGATAACATCGAGCCCCTTCTCTAACTTTTTAGCAATTCTTTCAGCCCCTTTATCGTAAGCCTTATTCGCTAAACTCCGCTCATTCATCATGGGCATATAGATCGGAATCTCTTTCGGCAAACTTGTCGCGGCATCAATTGCATCAATCGCGATACTGCGTGCTTGGGAATCCCCACGCTCATTCGTCAAAAAGCTCAGTACGTCCGCACTTTGAATGAGCCGCCACGCTTTAACGGTTAATAACTCAGGATCTCCCGGACCAACACCTACCCCTATAAAGCGCCCTTTTACCACGTTCATCCTGAATAACTCTCCGATTGGCCTGAAGTTGATTCCTTCACAAACTTGTATAGATTGACCGGAAGGTTCGGCCTATACATTAATTGCCCCGCCAGTGTATTCCCCCTGCTGACCGCCAACTGCTGGGTTTCAGCCAAGCAATCAGCCGCTTCGGAACGTTGCTGCCAAAAATCAAAAAGACACTGTTTGCTATCTTCGGTCACAGCAGAGGCCATTAACACACCATCGCGAGGTAATAACTGCCATATTTGAGATAGCAGCTTTGGCATTTCACCACCGCTCCCCCCTATAAAAACTTTATTGGGGGTAGGTAAATCCAGCAAGGCCTGCGGTGCAAAACCTTCTACAACATTAAGATTGCTTACCACACCAAAGCGCTGCCGGTTTTCATTTAGGCATTTAAGCCGATCTTCATGATGTTCCACCGCAAAGATTTCACTATCCGCATTCCAATAAGCCAGCTCTACCGCAACACCACCGCAGCCTGCACCAATATCCCAAACACAATCGCCCTTCACGACGTTTAGCATCGAAAGAATAGACAAACGGACTTCACGTTTACTGATCATGCCTCGACCTGCATCTTTATGATCAGTCACAAAGTCTTTATCTGGAATGCCAGGAAATGCAGGTAAAAAACCTCGATTAATCCCAGGTTTAATCAACGTCACGTGAAGTGGATCAAAAACAACAGAACGGGATGTTTCTAGCAGCTCAGTTGCCGAGAAGCGATGAATCTTCTCATCGGGATAACCTAACACTTCACACACTGTAAGCGTTGCTTCATCAAAGCCGCAATCGAGGCACTCTTTTGCCAATGCCTGTGGCGTACTATTTTTATCGGTTAAGACAAGCAAAGGTTGGTTTTGACGTAATCGCGTTCTCAATTTCAGTAAAGGACGACCATGCAAACTAAGTACATCCACATCTTGCATCGACATCCCTAAACGATGGCAAGCTGTCTGTAAACTCGATACCGCCGGATAAAAACATAACTGTTCTAAAGAGAAATGACGGCTAAACCAACGACCAATGCCATAAAATAATGGATCACCAGACGCCAATACCATGACGCTGTTATTTTGCTCTACCTCTTGAACAATGACCGTTTTAAGCTGTGAAAGCTTAGGCAGTAACAACGTTCTCTTACCCGTAGGCAGCAGATGATCTACGGTTTCTAGCTGCCGTTGCGAGCCGATAACAAGATCAACATCTTGCAGTTTAAGTAAAGCATCAGCAGACAGTTCAGCTTCATGGTTCACTCCTAAACCAAGGACATGAATACACGCTGGCATGACCGCGTTCATCAGTAATACTCCCCACGAATACAACGCAATAGTGCATTACAGCTGGCCGCCGAAACAGCACTTCCACCCTGCCTGCCGAGCAACGTGATGCACTCTATCCCAAGTTGCTGATGCACGTCCCATAACAACTGCTTAGATTCCGCTGCGCCCACAAAACCAACAGGCATGCCAATAATAAGCGCCGGTTTTTCAGCGCCTTTCTCTATCATTTCAAGCAAACGAAACAGAGCGGTCGGGGCATTACCAATCACAACAACACTGCCAGCTAACTTTTCACGCCATAACTCTACCGCGGCCATGGAGCGAGTTTCACCCGCTTCTTTTGCTAACTCAGCAGCGCGAGGATCATTAAGGTAGCAGCTTGGTGGTTGGGAGATCATCCGCTTTGTAATACCCTGCTTCACCATCTCTACATCGCATAAGATTTCAGCATCATGACTCAATGCTGCGATCCCAGATTCACAAGCGCCTGAACTAAAGCGCACCTCTTTAGCCACCTCTGGAATACCGACACTGTGAACAATGCGCATGACAACTTGCTGCTGTTCACGATCAAAGCTTGCGAGATCTGTCAGCGCCCTGATCTGGCGAAAGCTTTCCTGCTCAATCGCCTGAGGGTTAATTTCATACTTTACTGTCACTTTTCAGCCCTCAATTTTCTGCCCTCGCATTCCGCTATCAACCCTCAAACTGCTTACTGCATCAACCACACCTTCAACGCTATCCATCAATTGATCCGCGTCGGGTAACATCGGCCTCTGTAACATGAAAACCGGTATGCCCAGCTCCCTTGCCGCCCAAAGCTTTGCTTCAGTGGCTGAACCACCACTATTTTTACTAATTAATAGATCGATCTTATAAGTCTCTAGAATGTTCTTTTCATCCGTTTGATTAAAAGGACCTATGGCCTTTAACCATTTCATACTCGCCGGCAGATCTGCTTGCGGCGGTGCAGCGGTTCTTAGCACTTGGCGCTGCCCCGTTTTAAGGTTTTGCTGTGCTAGCTGATCGATTAACGTTTGCCCGATCTGACCCGCCGTTAAGAACAGTGATTGATAAGCCTCTGTTGCTGCCAACAGAGCAGACCAGTCATCAAATAAACGCCAATTATCGCCCTCTTGTGCTTGCCAAACCCGGCGATGAAAACGCCAACACGGAATACCTTTTTCAGCACACGCTTCAACCGCAGTTGTACTCATCTGTAATGCAAAAGGGTGGGTAATATCTAAAACCAAATCAAAGCTATGCTCTTGCAGGTAATGCAGTAAACCGCCTCGTTGGCTGAAGCCTCCGCTAATCACCTCACAGGCTAATTCTGGCACACGCACTAAACCCGCCACGCTATAGGTCAACGTAATATGGTCCAACAAACCTTGTTGATCTAAAGCTTTAACCACTTTGCGTGCATCCGATGTACCGCCAAGGATGAGTACTCTCATGAAGAGCTATCTCTTGCAGAACTCTCTTTCGAAGAACTCTCTCTCAAAGAACACTCCGAGTTAGCATGCCCAACAAATTGCCCTTTACGATCGGTCGCCCACACCTCAATCTCTATGTCTGGCTGAGCACCTTTCAGCATATTTTGCGCTTCGTGCAACGCACGTGAACAAACCTCTTTCGCTAAATCTAACTGCTGTTCTGTGCATAACTTTAAAACTTCCATGCTGGTATTCGCTTGTAAGATCTTATCCACCAGCACATTGTCTGCACCCACCGCTATAGCCATCTCAGAAAGATGCTTGAAATCGATACTGGATGAACGGCTATTCAGATCCATATGGCCATTCGCCAACTTACTCATCTTGCCAAAACCACCACAGATACTCAGTTTACCTACTGGTGCCTTCTTCAGATGTTTCAGCAGTGCACCAATGAAATCGCCCATCTCAATTAACGCCATCTCATCTAACTGGTAATGAGCTTGAATCGCCGCTTCACTGGTACTGCCGGTTGTTGCTGCAATATGTGAAATACCGTTGGAGCGAGCAACATCCACCCCTTGGCGAATCGAAGCAATATAAGCAGCACAGGAATAAGGGCGGACAATACCTGTGGTGCCTAAAATCGATAGTCCCCCAAGAATACCCAAACGAGGGTTCATGGTTTTAAGCGCAATCTGCTCGCCTTTTTCCACCCCAACCGAAACTTCGAAGCCACCAGAATAGCCATACACGTTTGCCACATTGAGCAGATGTTCACTCATCATTTTTCTGGGTACTGGATTAATCGCCGCTTCACCCACTTCAAGCACTAAGCCTTCGCGCGTTACCGTTCCTACGCCCTCTGCAGGTTTAAAAATAACACCGGGCTCATCGACTAAACGTAGCTCTACAAAAACGGTCGCCCCATGCGTCACATCTGGATCATCTCCAGCATCCTTGATGGTCGCGGTGCGGATACCTTGCGGCAGTTGTTCTGTTTGATCAGAAGTAGACTCTTGCTCAAAAGTACATTCATGCTCGACAGGAAGTATCTGATAATTTTCTATTGAGAGCTCAACCAACTGTCCACGCGGCAGTAACACTTCAACCTTGTCTGGCTGTTTATTGGCAAGCAGTGCTTGAGCCGCAGCGACACAACAGGCAGTCGCGCAGCAACCGGTGGTTAAACCGCTGCGTAGTTCCTGCTTCTGTTCGCTACTCTCAGGCCACATATCAATACTTAACTCAAAGGGGTTTCAAACTGACCGCTAAAAATTGCGGCTATCGCTTCAGGGTTGGAGGCAAAAAACAGGTGCAGATAACTCGCCGTTAGCCCCTTCTCACGATAGATCGCCTCTCCAGGTGCCGGATGCCGTTGACGCTTACCATGGGCAATAGGCTCTGGTGTAGCATGACTGCGCGAACGATGATGCGCATGCCCCTGTAACGCTCCCTCGGGCAGCATTGCCGTTTGCATACCTTGGCATCCGCGTTTGCCACGCATCGCACCGTGCCCAGCTAAAGCCCCACACATCGGGTAGGTTGCATCGTCTAGGTCGGTCAGATCTTGCAGGCAGTACAAAAAGCCGCCGCACTCGGCCAAAACGGGCTTACCTGTATCAGCAAAAGTTTTAATCTGCTGTTGAATAGCATAATTCTCTGATAACGCTTTTGCATGTAACTCTGGATAACCACCCGGTAGCCACAAAGCATCGGCTTCGGGTAATACTGAATCCGATAATGGCGAGAAAAAACTTAACGTCGCCCCCATCTGTTCGAGCAAACGCAAATTGGCATCGTATATAAAACTAAACGCCGCATCTTTTGCGATCGCTATACGCTTACCCTCAAGAAGGGGATCAACTTTCGGTAATTCAGCACTAAAAAACTCAACCGGCGCGGGTAGATCAGTAATCAAGTTTTGCTCTTTAAGCGGCCCTTTAATCCACTGCGCCCCTAAGCTAAATCGATGCTCAAGTTCCTCACGCACCTCTTCCGCTTGTACTAAACCAAGATGCCGCTCTGGTAGAGAAACATCAGGATCACGCGCTAAAGTAGCTAATAGCGGCAAGCTCTTAGGCAGTGCCTCTCTAATCAACTCTGCATGCCTTTCCGTACCACAATTATTCGCTATTAAACCCGCTACAGACAGATCATTACGGTAGTTAGCCATCCCCGTTGCCAACGCCGCGGCTGTCTGCGCCATGCCTTTAACATTCATGACGATAGCAATAGGGATATTAAATCGCGCAGCAAGATCGGCACTTGAAGGGTCGCCATCAAACATCCCCATTGCACCTTCCACTAAAATAAGATCAGCCTCTTTTGCTGCCTCAAATAGCTTTTGCTGACAATAGTTCTCTCCTGCCATCCACAGATCTAATTGCTCAACATCTTGACCCGATGCTTGCGCCAAAATCTGCGGGTCCAGATAATCAGGCCCTGTTTTGAAAACCCGTACAACTTTACCCTGCTCCTTAAAATAACGTGCTAACGCAGCGGTAATCGTCGTCTTTCCTTCACCAGAGCTAGGAGCCGAAAGAAACAGCGCAGGACAAGAAACTGATTTACCCATTGTCATTAATACTCTATTCCTGCTTGTGCTTTTACGCCTAAACGGAAAGCATGACGTTCATCGCGGATACTACTAATCGTATCGGCGATCTCTTCAAGATCATCCGGCATTACACGGCCGGTGATCATCACATTCTGGTTTTTAGGACGCTTACTTAACGCTTCAATAACCGGGGCTAGCTCAAGATATTTGTATTTGAACATGTAGCTCATCTCATCAAATACCAGCATCTCATAGCTATCGTCTTGCAACAGTTTCTCTGCAATCGACCAGGCTTTTTCTGCCGCCGCAATATCTTGCTCTTTATCTTGGGTTTCCCAGGTAAAACCGTGACCCATCACATGCCAATCAATTAGCTCATGATCGCGGAACAACTTAAACTCACCGGTTTCAGTCCGACCTTTAACAAACTGAATCACCGCCGCTTTTTTACCATGGCCAACACAACGCGCCATCGTGCCAAACGCAGAGCTACTCTTACCTTTACCGTTACCCTTGAGCAGAATAAGTACGCCGCGTTCCTCGGTCGCACTGGCGATACGCTTATCAATAACTTCTTTCTTTTTCGCCATGCGTTCCTGATGCGTTTTCATTAACATGCTCCTGCTAAAGATAGGTATGTTGCGTTTAATTCTTCGGCAAAACGTTGGCCTTTGCCACGCTTTACTGTGCTCAGTTCTGTATCAATCCAAACCAGTTCACCGGGCAGCTGAATACCTTCAAGTGAACTACTGCTACGGCCATCGGTTAATACATAGCTGCGTATATTCAACTGCGGATTTTGACGCTGTAGCTTTTCTAAGTATGTTTTGGCTTGGATAAACACCTCTCGCATAGGCGTGCCGCCACCCGCAGGCAGATTATCCAACCACTCCCCTAGTTCTTTAGGGGCTCTCAATTTGGGCAATAAGGTATCAACCTTATTATTCCCAAAACCAAACAGGGCCAACTGTTCCCGTGCTAAATAAGCCTGATTAGAGATCTGTAATAACGCCCCTTTGGCATGAGCAAACCCTTCCGCTTGCAGTGTAGAGGCCGAAGTATCCAATAAAACCAGATGCAGTAGATCTTCAGATTGTCTGCTGCTTTTAAACTTAAGTTGTTTAGGCGGCCAACTAGGTAAACTGGTGAGCAAAGTAGAAAACCAGTCTGGGCGGTTACTCAATTCAGGTGCGACAACTGAACGTGTTTTAACTAATGACGAAAAGAGAGCTTCTTGGCTGTTTTGTGCTAAATCGAGTGCAACAGTTTCAAGGGTTTTCTGTTGCTGAGGCTGCATTGAACCCCACTCGCCTTCAGACGAGCTTTCATTGCTTTCGCTATTTTGCCCTTTCGGTTCTTGCGTTAGCTTGGCCTTACGCTGGCTATCATCGGGACGCTGAAAACCGTGATTATGCTCAGGTGTTGATGGCGGCTGTTGATCATGATTCTGTCGATCGGACGAAACAGCCTTACGTCGATGCGCCAAAACTAACTCTTCAACCGCATCAATATCTTCAATAGACAGAACGCTACGCTGATTTAACGCTGCATGGGCACTCGCGGCGCGATACCAAACGATATCTCCACGCAAACCATCAACCTGGGCTTCACTGCAGCGTTCTGCAATCACTAAGCGTAGTTCATCGTCACAAGTCATCCCCGATAATAGCGAACGAGCCTTCTGTATTCGTGTCACCAAAGCCTGTTGTTCAGCCGCATAATGCTGACAAAATGCCAGCCTATCCTGATCAAACATCTCGCGACGTTTAACGATCTCCACTCGCTCCCGTGGCGAATATTGATTGCTTAACTCGACCGACAAACCAAAACGATCATGCAGCTGCGGGCGCAACTCCCCTTCATCGGGATTCATCGTACCTACTAATAAGAATTCAGAGCGATGGCTATGGCTAATACCATCACGTTCAACGCGGTTCTCTCCTGAAGCAGCAACATCCAGTAATAGATCGACCAAGTTATCAGGTAGCAGATTAACCTCATCCACATAAAGCACACCGCCATCGGCTTTACTCAATAACCCTGGGCTAAAACGTACCTTCTTCTCATTCAACACCTGCTCTAGATCCAAACTCCCCAGCAACATCTCTTCACTCGCCCCTAAAGGCAGCGTTACAAATTCAGCGGGAAGTGAGCCGCTATCAATAACAGAGTCATGAGCGGGTAGCAGGTCAGCAAGGCCACGGGCAAGGGTTGATTTAGCACTACCGCGTGGGCCACTAATAACCACACCGCCAATCGCAGGATTGATCGCAGCCAAAATAAGCGCCAGTTTAAAATGCGCCTGACCGCAGACAGCGCTAAATGGAAAATGTACTTTACTCATCTTTCTGCCTCACTGCTGTTTCGGCCAATGACAATGGTGCTCATCAATAACAAACCTATGTCGATGCTTCTGCTTCTCATGATAATGAGGGTGAACATGCGGTTCAGGCCCCTCCCATCCCTGATGTTCATGCTGGTGATGCTCATCATGGTAATGCGGATGTAGATGCTCCATTTCAGGATGCTCATGCCACAGTTCATGCTTATCTTGCGGTTTCCATACAAAAGCAGCTAACCCTGTTGCGATGATAGCCACCATGGCAAGCACCAAGAAGGTTAATGTCATGCCTAATGAACCACCCAAACTACCCGCTAACAGATACCCCACCAGCCACATACCATGGGTCAATGCAAAATTAGCGGAGAAATAATCATTACGATCACTCTCCTGACAGGAGTTACGTACCACTCTCCCTGTCGGGATCAAAATCATCGTGCTACCCGCACCGATAAAGAACCACAGTGGAAATAAGCCCTGATAAGTTGGGTCGAATAAACCGGCCACTAAACTCAGAACAAGGATCACACCGCCACTTAACATAACCGGACGATCATTAAAGCGCTCCAATAATGAGGGCAAAGCAAACGCTGCAACCATAGAGCCAACGCCCGCAGCTAACATCAATAAAGGCACGAGTTCTTCCGCTAAACCTAATACCGCGCGGACATAAACGACGGAATTAACAATGACCATAGCGCCTGCTGCGGATAACGCCAGATTCAACAGCAATACCCCACGTAAACGTGGGGTACGTAGATAACTTTTAATACCAAAACTCACATGTTGCCAAGCACCACCTGTACGATCACTCCCTCTACTGATAGGCATCGTCACACACAGAAGAAAACACGCCGCTAAAACAAAGCCTGCACTGTTCACTTGAAACAGCAGATCATAAGAGACAAAAAGCAATAAAAACGCAGCGAGCGCTGGGCTTAATAAACTTTCCATCTCCATCGCCAGCCGTGACAGCGATAGTGCTTGTGTATACGCTTTTTCCTCCGGCAAGATATCTGGCAGTAACGCCTGATAAACAGGGGTATAACCCGCCGCCAGAGCATTCAAAAAGAAAATCACGGTAAATAACTGCCACACTTCCTGGCAAAAAGGCAGTACACCTACCATCAAGGCTCGGCCGATATTAAGCCCAGCCAACCAGGTTTTTCGTGGTAAGCGGTGCGCATAGCCACCCACAACCGGTGCAACAACTAAATAAGCGATCATCTTAATCGCGAGCGCAAAACCAAGTACGAGCCCAGCATCACTGGGGTTCAAATCAAATGCGAGCAAAGCCAACGCCACTGTCGCCAAACCGGTACCCACTAACGACACTAACTGGCCTAAAAACAACCAGCGAAAATCAGGAATGGATAAAGGTTTAAGAATAGCGATCATGCGCTTTCATTCTCTGGTATCTGTTCAACAGCTCTTTTGCTAACAATCTCAGGCACTATTTCTATCGGCGGTTCAGTGCCTTTATCTGCCCCAGCAACCGCAATAAGCTTAGCCTCTTCCAAACGAACCTCTCGCGTCGCCAGTTGCTCTAGAAAATCCGCATCGTGAGAGATAATGATCATCGCCTGCGGCAATGTTTTCAACGTATCGATCAGGTGTTGGCGCGCCTTGGTATCTAAGGCATTACTCGGCTCATCTAGCAATAATACCTCGGGTTCCATCGCCAGCACGGCCGCTAAGGTTATCATCCGTTTCTCACCGCCCGAAAGCTGATGAGTAATCCGCTCTTCGAATCCGGCCATCCCTAAAGAGGCTAAAGTATCAGAGGCAATTTGCAGCGCTTCCGCACGGCTTTTTCCAAGATTCAGTGGACCAAACGCAACATCTTCAATAACCGTCGGGCAGAAAAGTTGGTCATCAGGATCTTGAAAGAGGAAGCCAGCTCTGGCACGTACATCGACAAATGATTTCTCATCTTTACGCACTTCACCAAAAGCAAAAATTTCACCCGACTTCGCTTTTTTAAGGCCCACGAGAAGATGAAGAAGAGTTGTTTTTCCCGCCCCGTTAGCACCGGTTAACGCAACCCTTTCACCGCTATTAAGATGAAAATCAACATTATCGAGTACTAAGCCACGGCGGGGATAGCGATAGCTCAAACCGCTGACTTTTAACAAAGTATTCATCATAAAAAGTTAAGCCCTACCAGTCCGCAAAGAAATGGGATAAACAACGCCATGAAACGATAGTCATGCGCACCTAATGCCATCTCATCAAACAGATAAAACTGGCCTTTATAACCGCGACACTTCATCGCATCCATAATACGTTCGGAACGTTCCAAAGAGTGCACCAAAAGCATACCGATTAGATAACCGATAGAGCGCCACGTATGCATATCGGTTCTCAATACAAACGCCCGAGCCTGCATCGCACGGCGCATCCGTTTATATTCCTGCCCGATCACATCAAGATAACGAACCGTAAACAGCAGTAGATGAACCAATTTATCAGGAACTCGAAGATGAGCCATCGCATGGCCCAATGTCGTTGCACTTAATGTCCCCACCAAAGCCAATAGAGATAATACGACCGCATGCGCCTTCAATAGAATCATTAACGCATGCAGAAAACCCGCTTTACTGGCCGATAAGCCTGCCACCGTAAACAGAGCTTCTCCCGGTGTTGTGAATGGCAGCAATATGATCAAAAAGATCATAAACATATCCATCGCTATCACCCGCCGCAGGGTACGCTTAACATTCAACTGCGCTAGCAATGCCAAGACTAAGCCCGTTAACGCGGCGATACTCAATACCCAAAAGTTTTCAGAAAGCACCGTGACAAATGCAAATGCCGTGACCAATACCACACGCAGACGTGGATCAAGCTTATCGATCAACGATCGGTCATGCTTAACCTTTTGCCCTTTCCATGATGTGCCGCTGTGCTCTAAAAACTGAGGCATACGCCTAACCCTGACCTTGTTTTGCTATAGAGCTCTGCTGCTTTTCTAATTGCCGCTGACGCCACCAGATGCCGATACCGCAAAGCCCAAAGATATAACCGATACCGCCTATGATATCTTGCAATGAGGCTTTCTCTTTATACTCGGCGATCTCCTTACGCAGTGGCTTTACTTGCTTTGCTACCGCTTTCTCGATCATCTGTTGCAGTGCCATCTGATCACCTGAATACGCTAACGGCGTTGATATTGCCCGTTTAGCCTCGCTCGGCAATGCATCCCCTCCCGGCAAATCATCAGGAAGCTCGTCGGCAGGAAGCAGCATCTCAAGCACGTGACCCGAACTTAAATTAGCAAAAAACTGATGATCGATCCGCTGAGCAGCAGTAAAGACAAACAAGCCTTCACTGTCCGTTGCGACAAGACCTAAGGTATTACCTTGCCTATCGGTGACGGTAATTTGGGTACCCTCTGCTGCCATATCACCATTAGAGAATCCAACTTCGCCCTCTATCTGGTTACCAATAGCATAAACACCGCCCACTACATTATGAGCCAAAGCGGAAGGTACACTAAAACTGAGCAGGGCCGTGATCAGCCAACCCTTTAGCCATAAGCCTTTATGCATAATCCGTCTCATCCTTAATATGCAGAAATTCAGGTTTCACTTTTCTAAGCAACAACACCGCTGCGGCCGTCACACCACCTTCAACAATCATCACAGGTATATGCGCCACAAAGGTTGCTTTAGCCGCTAATAGAAAAGCCTCACCTGAGAGCATCAATGAGAAAGCGACCATAATGGTCGTCAAAACAATCGATCCCGCCCCGCCAATCGCTCCCCAGATAGCAGCCACACGGGGTGATGAAGAACTAATCCCATGAGCACAAAGGTAATAAACCATCACCGCAGGTAACGCGATATTGACGGCATTCACCCCCAGCACCAGAAATCCCCCAAAGCCAAAGAAAACCGCTTGCAGGAAAAGCGCCACCAACAACGCAGGAAAAGCGGCCCAACCCAAGGCTAGACCGATCAATCCATTTAAGATCAGGTGGACACTGGAAAAACCGATCGGCAAATGAATATAAGACGCGATGAAAAAGGCTGCTGATAGAACACCTACTTGCGGCAGATGATCGTAATCCATTCTCTTAAGCCCCAAAGCAACACCTGCAACGGTCAGCGCAGCGCCAACCGCCAAGACAGGTACTGCCAATGCTCCATCAACAATATGCATAACGACTCCTTATCTGCGAGGCAGCTTACTTCGAAGGCTGACTATTTTGTGAAGGTGTAACTTCATGCGCTTGCACCCAGATCACGGCATCTTGCGAAAGCTCTTTGCCGTTATGCTTGGTATCAGCACCGACACCCAGAGCCGCAAATCCCCAATGCCCCGCTGCTGGGATACCAAAGGTAAACGTACCATTGGCATCGGCAAAGATAGTCATGGTTACAAAGAGATCAGCAGGCAGATCAATATTGGATTGATCTGAAAAACGGTTATTTTTCATATCCGGTTGATAATTAACATATTCAACTTCGATTTCAGCAAAAGGCACTACTTTTCCTTGGCTTTTCACGACACCGGTAAACGTCCCGCCTGCAAAAATCGCATAAGGTTTTGTTAGTGGAACTATCTCTGCGGTCAGACCAAGTTCTTCATTCCAATCGGTCGGTAAGCCGCCGACATTCACGATGGTTTTAGTGATCTGCTGAATATAGATATCTTCAGACGCTTCCATATAAGGTGCCATCTGCATGACAAAAACATAATCACCTAAACCGCGAAGCTTTACGTCTGCTTCATAAGAGTCACCTTGGTTAGCCGCGCTACTCCATTGAGAAGGCTTAACATCCGCTAGCAGATCGGTTTTTTTACCCTTTTTGATCATGTAAAACTGTTCAGGTGTTTCCACCGTCATCACATGGCCACTATCCGCAGGATGGGTAAAAGGCATTTTTAAATTGATAAGTCCGCCGCGATCACGAGCAAGGTCGGGGGTATACACCATCTGAAAATGCGCCAACGCAGAGGTCGACACAAAGCTAGATGATAGAAGAACAGTGGCAAGTGCCAAAGATCTGGATATTTTATTAAACACAACAAACGCTCCAACAAATTAAGTGTCGGAGTTGGGAGGATAAGTATATTCAGCCCAGCTGAACTATTACTCGGTGAAGCCCTCCGCAACACCATGGTAAACATTTTATCGAGCTGGTATCCGGACTCATTGGCGAGTTTCTCAACGAGAACCTGATAAAATCAGGTCATAAGAACTCCATTATTTTACCTTCCCACACCTCACATTTACCTTTTCACAATGAAAGTAAAAAATTTGATGCAGTGGTACCTAAAATAACTTATCCAATTTACCGTTGCGGGGGCAGTGTCGGGATTGCCTAAAGCCTTGTAAATTTAACAACTTAGCTCCAGATCGCACCGACTTCCCGGATCAGATTTAATCATAAATCCAATCTGCACTATGTGCGGCAAGATAAGGCGTCAACAATACCTATGCAATCAAGGCTTTGCAATTGAGCAGTTTTCGTTTTGCCATGAATTTTTTACAGGCTTAACCCGCTTTATTTCAACTTAAAAAAGTGATCTCTCGCGACTGATCGAATGAGAACTGATCTACCCCCTAACCCCGGCCATTTTTTCTCTTTATAATAGCGCCAAATAAATTAGCAAAGAACGCATCCATGCTTTACGTACTTCCAGAAACAACTGGCGATATTATCGTTCTACAAGCCAACGAATCGCTTTCTCAAGCGGACTACACCGATACTTTTCTACCGCTGTTTGATCACGTAAAAAATACCCACCCCGAAGTCCGTTTGCTCATCACCTTCGCCCCGGGCTTTGAAGGGTTTGAAGCAGGTGCCGTTTGGGAAGATCTAAAATTTGGTGCGACTCACGCCAAGGACTTTCATCGTATCGCCATTGTCGGTGGCCCAGAATGGATGGAATGGATCAGCAAAGTATCTGAATTATTTATGCAAGGCGAGATCCGCCACTACAAACTAACTCAGCTGCTAGAAGCCCTTCGTTGGATTAACGATGAAAGTGAAGACGATGAAGAAGAGGAAAAGCTACACCCCTTTGGTGGCTAGTACTTAATTTAAGTAAGACACAATTTATACACTGCATTTACATTATATAGAGAGTAACCATGTTAAAAGCGTTTCGCATCATCAGTCTGTTAGAAGGCTTATCCTACATAGCAATTTTAAGCGTCACGCTTGGCTTTATCAGTAGAGATCATGTATCCACATTAGGTATGACACATGGCATTCTTTTCATGGTGTACATCATGCTCGCCATGAACCTATCCGGCGATAAAAAATGGCCTTCATGGAAACTCGGCCTTGTTATCCTCGCGTCATTAGTTCCCTTTGCATTTATTCCAACGGAAGTGTTTTTGCGGAAAGATGGGCAGAAAACAACCGAAGAGCAACAAGAACCAGCGGTCTGATTTTCCCTGTAGGAGGGGCCACTGGCCGCGATTTGTATGTTAATTACAATTCTTAACAGCAAGATTTGAAGCCTAGGGCTTTGACCCTCTTTTTTTGGGAAGTGCTATATGTGGGAGGCGCGACTCGCGGCGATTTTTTATTAATAGGCTTTCAGCCCCCAAGGGGAAACAACAGCTCTTCCCCTTAAAAATACACTCTCGTAAAAACAGCCGCCTTTCCTTGCCTACGGTTCCCTGTGTTTCTCGATGGCTAAGGCATGGATCTAAACTCGCCTTTTATACCCTAAGAAG
>Ga0193964_1000509_pt1 | contig 18772 bp, 13 predicted proteins | sample FB_7_MG_FD_140323 | JGI IMG/M metagenome (GOLD analysis project Ga0193964, IMG submission 140323) | Microbial mat bacterial communities from the Broadkill River, Lewes, Delaware, United States - FB_7_MG | ecosystem: Environmental > Aquatic > Freshwater > River > Microbial mats | place: USA... | reverse complement strand
GCTGAACGTATATCGTCGGGGGCGGGACCTGAGTGAAAATTGTCCCTTGAAACAGGCATTGGAAAACATTCATGATTTCTGACACCATTTCAATGGGAATTGTGGCATCACATGGAAAAGGATTGGCCAAAGGATTTGATCCGTGCCGTGGTCTGCCATAGATGGGGGATTTGCACGGATGTCAAGTCCGAAAGCAGCTGATCGAAGTTATTAGAATTTCGCCCGCCTGGCCGGTGAGGAGGCGGTATAGGACCAGGAAAGAGAAGACAGGGGTAGCCAGGAGGACGACATTGCCACGGTCAAACTGCGGGGAACTGCATCTTGACATGGCTCGGCAGCATTAATCAAGTCCCAGGTTGTCATAGAAGTGCCGGCGTTTCATCCGGTACAGTGCCTTGTCTTCTTTGACCAGGTAGCAGTATTTGTTGTTTTCGTCATCAAAACATTCAAAAAGCCCGGTATAATCTTCTATCTCGGTAACATCACAGATCCTGGAAACATCATCGTTAAACCGCCGGCATACCGAAACCCAGTCTTCAATTTTCGCGTCTTTTTTGATGGTGATTGCCTTTGAGGCCTCATTATATTCCGCCTGGATGGCTTTCATGTCGATACCTCCAGATTTTAAAATTACAGGGTGAGAACGGTTCTGTTTATAAAATCTATTTTAGCAGAACAGATCTTTTTATGTAAAACATAAAATGTGCAAGCCTATCAGGATTGATGGGCATTTGTTGAAATTTTGTCAGAAAGCTGGTGATATTTAAAATGTTTAATCTATTGAATTTAAAGTTTTTTAAAGATAACACGGGAACATTTAGGTTCCATTTGTTGTCAGTTTAACTTTTTTCTGATATTGAAACCGGAAAGTGTTTTATAGCGTTATACAGGAAAATAACCACAGAATTTTTATAAAAATAAAAGAATACAACATATGAAGTACTCACAGGCAAAACAGGGAAGAATATACATTATTCGTCTTGAAGACGGCGATATCATACACGAAGAAATTGAAAAGTTTGCCAATAAAAAAGCAATAAAAGCTGCTGCTTTAACCATTATCGGAGGCGCTGATAAAGACAGTAAGCTAATTGTCGGTCCGGAACATGGACGGACAGAATCAATTACGCCAATGGAACATATTCTCAACAATGTGAATGAAATAGTGGGAACAGGCACAATTTTTCCTAATGAGAAAGGAGAACCCAAATTACACATGCACATCGCTTGTGGAAGAGACGATTCAACTGTGACCGGATGTATCCGTAACGGTATTCGGACATGGCATATATTAGAGATTATTTTATTTGAATTAATTGATACTGATGCCGTACGTGTGTTGGATTCAACTACGGGCTTTGAATTGCTCAACCCATAAAGCTCTTTAAATACCCCACAACGGAAAGCACCCGCTTATTTCTTTAAAACAGGGGATTGATATTCTATCCAATCTCCCTTGTTCTTTCGACGGTCGCAACCAGATCTGCAATCTGGATTACACCGTTTTTCAATTCCTGTATAATTCAATGGGTTGAGTCGGCGACGATCTGTTCCGGAACGTCTTTCTTCTTGGTCTCGACGCTCTTTCTCTTTCTCTTTTCCCACCATGATACCCTCCTTTGCCATTACGGATTTTTGTGAGGATATAAAAATTATAATGGTTCGGATGGAGCCTGTCAAATAAACAGTCATCTTTATAAGAAAGCCTGTATGAGCGACACAGATCTTTCAACTTTCTTTGCTTGATAACCCAACCTTTGCAAGAAGCATCCTCGCTTTGTCAACGGTCGTTTTTTCGGCACTTTCAGGACTGCCTTTGGGTGCCGATTTTTTTTCCTTGCGTCCGTATTATGATACTGTAACAACCTGTCGAGCATGATCCTCCTTAGGGTCCGATGGTTATTTAACCTTAATCAGCTCGTACGCCCGGGTCCCCAGGCCGATTTTTTCGGCATGGGCCATGCAGCTTTGCCATTCGGACTCGGGCCGGTTATTGGTAAAATGGTCGTTGTGGGCATGGAAGTCATGCTTGGCCAGATTCTCGGCCAGTTGGCTGCCGGGCAGGGGATCTGCTGCCAGGCAGGCGTCCACACAGGCCTGGTCCAGGGCCAGAGGGTCACAGGAGGCGAACATGCCCAGATTGGGCAGGATGGGCACATCGTTTTCCCCGTGGCAATCACAGTTCGGGGAAACATCCACCACCAGGGAAATATGGAAACAGGGCCGTCCGTCCACCACGGCTTTGGTATATTCTGCCATGCGCCGGTTCAGCATCTCCACAGCAGCGTTGAAATCAAATGAAATGGCGTCAAAGTTGCAAGCCCCGAGGCAGCGGCCACAGCCCACGCAATTTTCCAGGTTCACCAGCATTTTTTCATTCTTTTCATCGAAGTCAAGCCCGTCGTTGGCGCACTCCTTTTGACAGGCCAGGCAACCCCTGCACAGGGCCTCGTCAATTTGAGCCTTGCCGCTGCTGTGCTGCTCGGTTTTGCCCGCCCGGGAACCGCATCCCATGCCGATGTTCTTGATGACGCCGCCAAAACCGGTCACTTCATGTCCTTTAAAATGGGTGAGGCTGATGAAGACATCTGCATCCATCACAGCCCGTCCGATTTTGGCCTCCTTGACATACTCGCATCCGGTCAGGGGCACATTGATGTCATCGGTCCCTTTAAGGCCGTCGCCGATGAGGATAGGACAGCCCACGGTCAAGGGGGTGAATCCGTTTTCCCAGGCGCATTCCAGGTGTTCCAGGGCGTTTTTACGGCTACCCGGATACATGGTGTTGCAGTCGGTTAAAAAGGGTTTGCCCCCAAATTCCTTGATCACGTCTGCCACGGCTCTGGCATAGTTTGGTCGAAGATAGCTGATGTTTCCCAACTCTCCGAAATGAAGCTTGATGGCGGCAAACTTGCCGTCCATATCGAGATCACCGATTCCTGCCTTTTTGATGAGTTTTTTTAGTTTTGTCGGCAGTCCGTCGCCAAACGCCTTGGTTCGAAAATCGGTAAAATAAACCTTTGCTTTTTCCATGTTTGCTTTTCTCCTGTTTAATTTAGTTTTAAAATATACCAGTATAGGACCAGAGAGATAACCTGATCGGTTTTTATCACCTGACATATCAACACCGAGGTGCACCCCACAACTAAGCAAGAAAGTAATTCAACAACTTTTTAAAACGTTCTTAGAGCCTGATTGTCCAAAAATATGAGCGCCGCGTTGATTTTGAACATAGATACTTGTGAAATCGACGAAAATTTATGTTTAGGAATGAGTCCGAAATAATTTAACCCGCCCTCGGCGTTACGCCAACGGACATCAGGAACAATCTGATTACATTGGCGTGCCCTGACGGTGACTTAAAATTCGGCGCATCTGTGCCAGAGTTAATTCTGACCACGGGCCTAAGGTAATAATTTTAGACGTGTAGTATATTGTTGTCAAATTGAATTTGATTTGAATGTGGGGGCTATGGTCTTTGATTTTGGAAAAAAAAAGGTGCGCCGGAGTGCAGAAAATTCTGCATTGGGCACACCTTCTTGGCTTTATCTAATACGTATTTGTATTACAAAAACAGGTAACAAGCAGCCAGGCCTGTTATTGACATGGTGATGGTGTATGGCAGAGCAAGCCAAACCATCCGTCCATAGGACAGTCTGATGACCGGTGCCAGCGCTGAAGTCAGCAAGAAAAGGAAAGCAGCCTGACCATTTGGCGTTGCCACGCTTGGAATATTGGTTCCAGCATTAATTGCGACGGCCAGGTGATCAAAATGCTGCATAACTTCGCGTGCTTTTGTCGCAGCGTCCCCCGGCAGCGAAGCCAATACGTCGGCCCGAACAAGTTCCGGATTGGTAAGTTTTTCCATCAGCTCATGTCCGGTCATGCCAATATTGGGTATTTGTCCCAGCACCTGGACAAAATGCATCTTTGTTTCCGTAATATAAACGGTGGCAACAAAGACGTTGTCGGAAATCATGGACAATAAACCGTTCGCGATATAGTACGCCCCAAGCTGGAGGTGACCATGAAGACTGAGTACAAAATGCATGATGGGGTGGAAAAGGTGTTGTTCGTGAATAATTGCAACAATGGCAAAAAAGACAACCAACAGCGCCGTAAACGGCAGGGCTTCTGTAAACGCATCGCCAAATTGATGTTCGTCGGTAATCCCGTTAAAAGAGGTCAGGAATATGATAACGGATAACCCGATCAGACCCACAGCGGCAAGATGGAAGGCCAGCGCAAGAATCAGCCAGATCCCGCCAATGGCCTGCATAACAAGTCTGGCTTTGCCTTTGGTTCCGCGTTTTTCTTCCATTTTAACTGCGGTTTCAAGCAGGTGGGAACGGATGTTGCCGGGCATTTCAACACCATAGCCGAACCAGTGAGTTTTTTCCAGTCCATAACAGGTCCCAAGCCCGATGAAAAGGACGGGGATGGAGACCGGTGCAACCTCTAAAAAGAAGTCAGCAAAGTGCCAGCCCATAAGGTGGCCGATAAGCAGGTTCTGGGGTTCGCCGACCAGGGTACAGACACCACCCAGCGCGGTACCCACAGCCCCATGCATCATCAAGTTACGCAAGAAAGCCCGAAACTGAACCAGGTCATCTCGTTTCGCCTCTTGGCATGATTTATCGTCAGTGAGATCATGTTCGCAGGTACTATCTTTTCCCGAGGCATAACGGTGGTATACATTGTAAAAACCAAAGGCAACAGCGATGATTACCGCCGTAACCGTTAACGCATCAAGGAAAGCGGACAGAAAAGCGCCGGCAAAACAGAAAAGCAAAGAAATAATAACTTTAGACTGCACCCGCACAAGTATCCGGGTGAAGGTGAACTGTAAAAATTCCTTCATGAAATAGATGCCGGCAACCATAAACATCAGAAGAAGGATAACCTCAAAATTGGCCAGTGCTTCGTGGTAAACGGTTTCCGGCTTGGCCATGCCCAAGAGAATGGCTTGGATGGCCAGAAGCCCGCCCGAAGGTAATGGATAGCATTTCAGTGCCATGGCCAGGGTGAAAATAAATTCCCCAATGAGCACCCAGCCTGTGATAAAAGGGCCGGAAACGGCAAGGAGAATGGGGTTAATAATTAGGAATGCTATGATGGCAAGTTTGTACCATATGGGAGCATTCCCTAAAAAGTTTTTTACAAAGGCGTTGAGCATAATCTGATCCTCACAGTTATTAGGAACAACCGGTTATAAGTTTTGATGGTATGGTAAAAAGTCGAAAATGCCAAAATCAGTATCAGTAATTTCAGTACGTTACAGCTAAAAAAGTGCTAAAATCGGACTTTTTACAGGACCACCAAGTTTTAAAAATGTTACAGAATATGCCTTCTAACATCTCACCTGCAAAAATTCAACACATTATTCTGTACTGACACGTGAATTTAGGATAAGGTCGGCGGATGTAAGCCAACTTGCTTCTTTTTATGGAAAAAAGCGTTTTTAATCTCATTTAAAAGCGCCTACATTCCTTTCTTGTCAAATCAAGATAAACGGGATAAATTATTTTTTTTGGATCTTAGAGCATATATCTATTTTACAGAAAAATTCATAACGGAATGTCAAAAATAGGGACCATGAAGAGAGAAAGATAGTGATGGAATTTATGAAAGTGAGATCTGCAATCATCCTTTTTGTTTTTGTATTATTATCTACCGCCGTTGCCTACGCAGGAGGGGGGGACGCGGATTCTCATGGTGCGCTTGTTAATTTTCCGCCAAGTTTTGCCAGTTACCATGATGCTGATATCAAAGGGGTAGTCGCAATCCTTAAACACCGTGTCAGTCATACGCCATTTAACCTGGTGGCCTCTTTAATCTTTTTGGCCGCCATTTTACACACCTTCCTGAGCAGTAGATTCCTTTACTACGCACATAAGTGGAAAGCTGAACACCAAAAAAATATTGAAGCAGGAAAGGCTTCGGAAAACTCCACCAAACTCAGTGCAGAGGTTTTTCATTTTTTGGGTGAGGTTGAGGTTGTCTTTGGCCTTTGGGTCGTAGTGCTGACTGCTGCAATTTTTCTCTTCTATGACTGGCAGACCTTTGTCGGCTATATAAACGGTGTAAATTATACAGAGCCGATGTTTGTTGTGGTTATCATGACCCTTGCCTCCTCCCGTCCTATTTTGAATCTTTCAGAAAAAATCATGAGCCGTGTTGCAGGAATTTTTAAAGGTACATTGGCGGCTTGGTGGCTGACAATTATGACCCTGGGTCCGATTTTAGGCTCATTTATCACTGAACCGGCAGCAATGACAATTTCGGCCATGCTGCTTGCCCGTAAATTTTATGAACTAAAACCGGCTAAAAAACTTAAATACGCCACCATATCCCTTCTCTTCGTCAATGTTTCGGTTGGCGGAACCCTTACCCATTTTGCTGCCCCTCCGGTCCTTATGGTGGCAGGTCCCTGGGACTGGAATCTGCCTTTCATGCTTACCACCTTTGGCTGGAAAGCTGTTATTGGTATTATTCTTTCCAATGCACTGGTTTTCCTGGTGTTCAAAAAAGAAATTTCCAAGCTTGAAAGGAAATTCAAGCTGTCCATGCTGAAAAGTGAGATCAAGGGTAAATATATTCATAGCGCAGCTCTCAAAAAAGATCTGAAAATGGCTGAACAGCGGATCGGAAGCGATTTGCATCAAGAGTTTCAGAGAATTAAAGATGCTGCCAAAGATTCTACAATGACAATATGTGACATGGATGAAACCGATTGCGCTTTGTTGGAGGAGACCTTTGAGCAGGAATTTGAGGACCTCAAAATTCAACAAATGAGTGTTTCCGTCCCGGGCCTGATTCCCAGAGATAAAAGACCAAAAATCAATGATCCGAACTGGGACAAACGTTCCGGCGATATTCCCGGATGGATTACAGCCGTCCATGTTGCCTTCATGGTCTGGACCATTGCCAATGCGCACTACCCGGCTATTTTTGTTGCCGGAATGCTTTTTTTTATCGGCTTTAGCCATGTTACCTGGCCATTCCAGAATAATATCAGCCTGAAGTCCCCGATGCTGGTCGGCTTTTTCCTGGGCGGACTGGTTATCCATGGCGGCCTTCAGGGGTGGTGGATTGCTCCGGTGCTTGGCAGTTTGGGAGAATTTCCTCTCATGTTGAGCGCTACGGTACTCACAGCCTTCAACGACAATGCCGCTATTACCTACCTGAGTACTCTGGTGCCTGGTTTCACAGACAACCTGAAATATGCGGTGGTGGCCGGTGCCGTCACCGGCGGTGGTCTTACCGTAATTGCCAATGCACCGAATCCGGCTGGGCAGGCCCTTTTGAAAAACTACTTCAGTAACGGTATTTCACCCATACTACTGATGATCTATGCACTGGTGCCTACGATAATTATGGCACTTTGTTTTCTTTTCCTATGATTAAAGGATATGGATCACTATAGATGCCGTTCAAAGGCTATGTATCTGCGTGGGTTGTAATACCAGCAATGATAATACCGCCAAGTATAGCGGTAATCGGTGCCACCATGACCAGGCCGATACTGCCGATCAGGGTTCGCATGATTTCGGCGGACACGATTTTCAGGTTGACCATGCGCATGAAACTTGGGTCTTTAACCCTGAAAACCATCAATAGCGTCAGATATCCGCCTGAATAGGCTAAAAGCAGTGTGGTGGTCATGGTACCGATCACCTGGCGCCCCACTGTAAATCCGGATTTTATCAGTTCCTTTGCACTGATATCCGGTTTTTTTATTTTTATTTCATCCATGGACGCGGCAATATCCATGGCAATGTCCATGGCTGCTCCCGAAGCCCCAAGTATGATGGCCGAATAAAAAATTTGGCGGATGTCAAGATTGTAGTAACCGGAAAAGATAAGCGCATTCACATAGGGTTGGGTCATGCCTAAAAGCCCTGCCTCTTTTCCGAAAACAAGTGTGGCGACTAAAGTTACGGCGAGGCCTGCAATGGTGCCTAAAAATGCGGTTAAGCCTTTTCGGTTTAATCCGGCTATCATAAAAATGATGATTGCTGACAGCAGGATGAGGGTAAAGGTGGTTGTCAACAGAGGCGGATGACCGGCAAGAATTTGTTTGACCAGAATTTCCCAGATAATGAAAATGGACAGAATAAAAGAGAGAAGGGCTTTGACACCAACGGCACCTGCATAGAGCAGCAAGGCAATGGTAAAAACGATAAACAGAGCCAAAAGACTGTTCTGACGGTAAAGGTCAATGGCTTTGACATGTTCGATCTCACCGTCTTTATCCATGATGACTGCTGCAATGATGGTATCATTGACACGGTATAGATTCTCAAGATCAATTTGTCCGTTAAGACTGTTGGTTGCCTGGGTTTTCACCCCCTTGAACGGTGTGTTTAAAATTTCAATCCCAAGGGTTTGAAATCCAATGTGGGACAGGCCTGATGTATGGACTTCGGAATCATCAACAGCCATTACCCTGGCCCGGACTTCCATGGTGGATGGATCCATGGCAGGTTCCCGGGTCCAAAAGTAAAAAGAAATAGCTGCCATGAGTGCAGCCAAAGCCAGAATTGAGAAGATAAAAGATTTATTCATATCAGATGCAAGGGGATCATAAAATGCGGCCTGGAGGAATCATCAACAGGCCGCAGGAGTCAGCTAAAAAATATCCTATAGATTGAACCCTAGGGTCTGGGCCATTGCTTTTGCAACTTGTGTATTGTCTTTGTACCCGCCAAACCGACCGGCATACAACCCCGTGGCGGACATGGGGATCATGGTGGCGGTGTGGATGGTGGTGGTCCAGTTGATATTGGCCCGGGTGGACAAGATATGGGCAGCTGTCAGTGCCACCGGGTTGAGTTTGTAATACCCCAGTGTTCCTCCGGCATCGGCTGACGCCATGGCTTTATGCAGACTTGCCGATTCAGTATCATTCAAGTTGGTCAACCCGTAATTTTTGGCAAGGTATTTAAGGTAAGCCACCTTATCTCCTTTGTACTGCCCGGCCCCATTGTTAAGGGTATCTTCCACGGAAACATGGACATCGTTAAGGGCCGCCATGTTCAGCTTGTAACCCATGCTGTCCATACCAAGTCCCATGCCGCCGGTTTCATGATCGCCAACCACAACGATCAGGGTTTCGTTTTTATGGCTTTTATAGAATTCACAGGCCGTTTTAACGGCATCATCAAAGGCAAGTGTATCCCAAATTACCCCTGTGGGATCATTGGCATGGCCCGCATGGTCTATCCTGCCGCCTTCCACCATAAGAAAAAATCCTTTGTCGCCTTTGGCCAATACATCAATTGCCGCTTTTGTCATGGCTTCAATCGAAGGTACTTCTTTGTACTGGTTCATGCGTTCAACCTCATAGGGCATATGCGTATAAGTGAAGGCTGCAAATATTTTGTCTTTTTGCGTAAAATCAGTACGGTTGAACGCTTGAGCACCCTTCATGCCAATGTAGGTTGTATATCCTTTTTCTTTAAACCCTTTTATAAGGTCTTTTTCATCCTTGCGTTTGGAGTTGATGGTGTTGCCGACGGCATCCCCATTTTTAATTTTTATGGATGCCGGAATAAAATGACGGATACCCCCGCCTGCGAAGAAATCGACTCCGGAATTCAGAAGATCCTCGGCAATCTCATTCTCATTATTTCTGGAGATATTGTGGGCTGCAAAGGCAGCCGGTGTGGCATGGGTCAGGCGGGTGGTGGTAACTATGCCGGTTTTCATGCCATGATCCCTTGCTTCTTCGGTCAGGGTTTTTACACTGTTGCCGTTAACATCCTTTCCAATGACCCCTTTGTTGGTTTTAACGCCGGAAGCCAAAGCGGTCGCGGCGGCGGCGGAATCTGTGATCAGCGTGTCTGCACAATACGTTGTATTGATGCCTGCGACTTCAAAGGTGTTCATGACCAATTGGCTGTCCGGGTTCTTGAGTTGATCCTGAAGAAAAAATTCACTGAACTGGCGCTGGGCAGCGCCTAATCCATCGCCGATGAAATAAAATACGTACTTGGGTTGTCCGGCCAGAACCGGTGCCGCCATAAAAACCAGTACTAGGCTGACAGCCAAAATAGATTTGATTCGTTTGAAAAACTGCATGGGTATTTCTCCTTGATACGTGTTAAACTTCGTGGGAAAACTGACGCAGACAAACTATTTCATCGGGGTTAGGAGCGTTTGTGGAATTTGCTAAGAAATTGTTAGGTCAAGGGTCTGCACCTAAGATAAAAAAAGGCCGCAATACCGTCTTTACGGGTGTTGTGGCCTTTAAGTGTTCTTGATTTGTTAAGACGGTATTATTGATGCAACTTATTTATTCTTCCATCGGCATCAACGTGGCCGGATCCAGCAAAAATTTCTGGTCCGTTCTATCTCCGTCCTTAAGTACAATGGCTTGAATTTTATCTTCCTCAGTAACAAGGAAAACGGCCTTATCAAACAGCGTGTCGTATTTTTCCAGCTGGACCGGATACCCGTTTTGGTTCAGCGGTTCGTCCCTGTGGCTTTTCATGGAAAACCAGGTGCAGAGGCCGAAATCCTGTTGAAGCTGTTTTAAATCGGAAAGCATATCTGAAAGGTCGGTATCAAAATCAAGGCCGTCAATAATCATCAGGGTGGGCAGGGTAAGGTCCGCCCCCTTGAAACTGTTCAGATAATCTCTGATTTTATCCACATTAAATGTGGACTCGTTATACGTAATACCTGTTTTGTGATGTTGTATCTCACCCCAGAGACGTTCGGCAATCTGGGCGTCAACATAACCGATATTCTCAATAAGACTGGTGTAGCCTTCATTATATCTTATGGTTATTTTCTCTATGGTGTCACATAGGCTGATGTGAAGTACTTTTTCATCACAAAGCAGACGTGTTAGGGCAACTTGAACCAGAAATCCGGTTTTGCCGACACCCGCCCGGGAAAGTACGGCACCGAACTGACCATCCGTAATGTTTTCGGCACCAATGGTTTTTTCGGCCGGGCTTCTTAAAATGAGGTCATTTTTAAGCATATTTCCTCTCTTTTATATCAAAAAGGTCTTATTTGTTTTTGGCTGCTTTTTCTTCGGCTTTTGTCTTGGCAATTTCCTCTGCCACAGACAGGGGTGCCTGTTTATACGAAGAAAATTCCATGGTGAACTGGGCCTTGCCCTGGGTAGCGGACCTTAAAATCGTTGAAAAGCCGAACATGTCGGACAGCGGAACCTGGGATTCGATGACTGACATGACTCCTTCTTCCTGGGAGCCCTGGATAATACCGCGCCGCTGGTTAATCAGCCCCATGCAGGCACCCTGGAACTCATTGGGGGTTTCAATAACCACCTTCATAATCGGTTCCATGATAACAGGTTTTGCTTTGTTGTAAGCCTCAAGAAAACCGCCGCGGGCTGCTGATTGAAATGCCATTTCAGATGAGTCAACGGCATGGTAGGCGCCGTCTTCCAAGGTGACCTTGATGCCGGTTACCGGAAATTCAAGGGACGGGCCCTTTACAAGGCAGCCCACAAAGCCTTTTTCACAGGCCGGAATATACTGGGTGGGAATGCGTCCGCCGGTGACCTTGTTCACAAATTCAAATTCTTCTTCAGTGGGTTCCATAAAACCAGACACACGTCCGAACTGACCTGCACCACCGGTCTGTTTTTTATGGGTGTAGTTGAAAGGCGCTTTTCGGGTAATGGTTTCTCTGTAAGCAACCCTGGGCTGGCCAGTGGTAACCTCTGCAGAGTATTCACGCTTCATGCGCTCCACGTATACTTCTAAATGAAGTTCGCCCATGCCCTGGATAATTGTATCTCCGGTTTCATGATCCACATAGGTTTTGAATGTGGGGTCTTCTTTAGTGAACCTGTTCAAGGCCTTGGACATGTTGATCTGGGCTTTGTTATCCTTAGGTGTAATGGACAAAGAGATAACCGGATCCATTATGTGCATGGCTATCATGGAGTAGTTAATATCCGGTGAAACAAAAGTATCGCCCGATGCACAGTCAACGCCGAACATGGCACCAATATGACCGGCCGGGACAGCGTCCACATCCTCCGTCTGGTTTGAGTGCATACGGATGAGACGACCGATTTTAACTTTCTTATGGTCCCTGGAGTTGATCAGGGTGTCTCCTTTTTTAACACAGCCCTGATAGACACGGATGTAGGTCAGCTGACCATACTGGCCGTCTTCCAGTTTAAAGGCCAGTGCCACGGCAGGTTTGTCAAAGTCGCTTTCAAGAATAACTGCTTCTTCGTTATTGTCCAGATCAATGGCCTCATTTTGAATATCCAGAGGGCAGGGCAGGTAACTGATAACAGCGTTCAGCAGGGGCTGCACAGCTTTATTTTTGTAGGCTGAACCTAGAAAAACAGGGGTCATTTCTCGGGCAATGGTGCCGGTCCTGACTGCAGACATGATCATCTCTTCGGTAATTTCAGCTTCCTCAAGAACAGCGTCGGTCAGCTCTTCGGAGAACAGAGACACAGCATCAAGCATCTCTTCCCTGGCCGCATCAGCATCATCTTGCAGTTCTGCAGGGATCTGGGCTTCCACCATTTTTTCCCCGTTGTCACCCTCAAAATAGTAGGCTTTCATTTTCACAAGGTCGATAACGCCCTCATGCTTATCTTCAAGGCCTATGGGAAGTTGCAACATCACTGAATTATGGCCGAGTTTGTCTCTAAGCTGCTTGCAGACTTTAAGCGGGTTGGCACCTGAACGGTCACATTTATTGACAAACGCAATGCAGGGGACTTGGTAGCGTTTCATCTGCTGGTCAACGGTAATGGACTGGGACTGCACCCCGGATACCGAGCAAAGGATGAGAACGACACCGTCCAGAACCCGCAAGGACCGTTCCACCTCCACGGTAAAATCCACATGGCCCGGCGTGTCAATAATATTAACGGAATGGTTGTCCCATTCGCAATGGGTGGCGGCAGAAGCAATGGTAATGCCCCTTTCTTTTTCCAGTTCCATGGAATCCATGACCGCGCCTGTGCCGTCTTTGCCCCTGACTTCATTGATTTTATGGATTCGGTTGGTATAAAAAAGAATCCGTTCAGTAAGCGTGGTTTTACCGGAATCAATATGCGCACTGATTCCAATATTCCTTACCCGTTTAAGATCTCTGATCATTTTGTTTTGTCCTTAAAAATAAAAAAATCCCTTGAAACCAATATTAAGCGCGACCATTGCCCAGGGCGCAGCCGTTATGTTTCATACTATAGTTTTATTATGATCTTGTTAAATTATCCTAAGAATATAAAATATTAAATAAAAAGAGATCAACTACACTATTTTTTAAATAAAATCAAATATAATTAGACTTTTTATTGTTGAATTTCAGGAAAACAGGTTATAATATTGACCGGAAATTTTTCCTTACATGGAAAGAGTCGGGTCAATCAGGGTGCATGTTCAAAAAAGAAAAAATAATGGGTTGCATATAAAAGATGAAAAAATTTTGCCATTGCCTTGAAAAGGGTACGGATGTCCTTGGGTTAAGCTTGTCACCGGACCAGACGGGTTTGTTGGCTGCCCATGCCAAGCTGTTGCAACTCTGGAATGCCAAAATGAATCTGACCGCCATAACCGATATCCAGCTTGTGGCTTATAAGCATTTTGTGGATGCGCTGGCTGCGGCCAGGTTTCTGGAACGGCCTGCACGGATAATGGACATTGGTTCCGGTGCGGGATTCCCCGCCGTTCCCATGAAAATATTTTATCCGAATCTTGATGTCACCATGGTGGATGCGGTGAGAAAAAAAGTCAGCTTTCTAAATCATGTGGTACGCACCTTGAAACTTGACAACATCAGAGCGGTGCATGCAAGGGTGGAAGACCTTGCCAAGGATTCCGGGCATTTTCAAATATATGATACCGTGACGGCCAGAGGCTTTGCAGATCTTGGAAAGCTTGCAGGACTTGCCGGTCCCATGCTGGCACCCGGCGGCAGGATTTATGCTTTGAAAGGGGCGCATGCCTTGGAAGAAATCACACCTGAACTTGAGACGCGGTTTCATATTACACATAAATCTTATACTCTGCCTTTTGTGGATGCCCAAAGATTTGTGGTTATTCTTGAAGCCCGATAAATTCATGCGTGAGCACTTGTAGATTTCCAGAGCAATCTTATGTAACTTTCCTGCAATAATAATAGTCTGGGCCTTTAATCCTGCAATATGATGAGAATGCCGTTTCCTTCAACTCAAATGCTGAATTTATCAGACAGCATACCCTCTTTCTGAAAATATCGGCAGCAAGTGGGGGTAAAATAAGGAAACGGCATTGACCCGTCACATCGTCAATTACCCTTCAAGCTTGAATGACACTTTTAATTTTACTCGGTATCCCATAATCTGGTTGTCTTTCAGGCGCAGATCCATTTCTTTTACCTCGGCCACCCGTATATTCCTTAAGGTTTTAGAGGCGGTTGACACAGCTTCCCTGGCAGCATCCTCCCAGGATTTCTCAGAAAACCCAACAAGTTCGATTATTTTGTAAGTACTGTTTTCCATAATAACCTCCTAAAAAAATTAAAAGTTAGGGTTTAATACTGATAAAAAATACAAATAAATACGCTTTTATACGCTGCCTGAACTGATTTGGATTTGAGATGAGAATGTACCAATTCCATATTGCTTTTGTAGCAAGGGAAGACTTTGCTTGAGCTTGATTTATAACGAGCCGCAATTAACAACGAACGGGATTTTTTCAGCAGGAGCAATGACATTTAACGGTATTTTGAGAAACAGGTGACTGCGTTTTGAGGTAGAGAAGCAACTTAAACTTAATTGATAGTGCTATGAGGTGGAAAAGCAACGTAATTGATAATATTATACAGATAGTGCATCAATTTGTATAGAATTTTTTATGCGATTGCCATAGGCAAATTCCGCTAAATTCTTGACTTTTCCCTTTGCTGCCATTACAAAGGAAAGTTCGATAATAACAGCCATGGGCGGATCTGGTCTATCAATACCCAGACTCAACCCCACAACGAAACGTGACAGTTATTCAGTAAGTTATTTTGATTTTGATATAAAGACTTGAAACCGAATTCGAAAGGCAAAAGGAATTTAGGAATAATGGATTATAAAAAAACACTGAACCTGCCTTCTACCAAATTTGCAATGAAGGCCAACCTGCCCCAGCGCGAACCTGAGATGATCAAAGCCTGGGAACAGAAAAAAATCTATAAAAAACTGCGGGAACAATCCAAGGACAAGCCCCTTTTTATTCTCCATGACGGTCCTCCCTATGCCAACGGCCATCTTCACATGGGCCATGCCATCAACAAGATATTAAAGGATATTATCATCCGGTCCCGGCAGATGTGCGGTTTCAACGCCCCTTATGTTCCGGGCTGGGACTGTCACGGCCTGCCCATTGAGCACAATGTGGACAAAAAACTGGGCAAAAAGAAACGGGATATGACGCCGGTACAGGTGCGCCGGGAATGCCGGGCTTATGCGGCTTCATTTGTGGATATCCAGAGAGAAGAGTTTAAACGCTTTGGGGTTGCAGGGGAATGGGATGAACCCTATTTGACCATGAACTACCCCTATGAGGCACGTATCGCCAAGGAGTGCGGTGAATTCGGCCTGTCAGGGGATATGTTCCTGGGTAAAAAACCCATCTACTGGTGCTGCAACTGCAACACCGCTCTGGCTGAAGCTGAAATTGAGTACCACGATCATACCTCCCCGTCCATTTATGTCAAATTCCCTGTAAAGGATGATGTCAAAGATCTTTTTGATGCAGGCGGGGAAACAGTATCCGTTGTCATCTGGACCACTACCCCATGGACTTTGCCGGCCAACCTGGGTGTCTGTCTGCATCCTGATTTTATTTATGCGGCGGTTAAAACACAAAATCAGGGTATCCTGATCATGGCCAAGGAACTTGTGGAAAATGTAATGGGCGAGTTTGGGATAGACGATTACGCTATTCTTGCCGAACTGTCTGCAAAGGACCTTGAAAACCGTAATTGCCGTCATCCCTTTTATGACAGGGATTCTTTGATTATCCTGGGGGATCACGTCACCCTTGAGGCTGGAACCGGCTGTGTTCATACCGCTCCGGGTCACGGTACCGACGACCATATTGCAGGGAAACGCTATGATCTGGAATGCTATTCACCTGTGGAAGACAATGGTACCTTTTCCCAGGGGGTTGAGCTGTTTGAGGGCCAGTTTATTTTTAAGGCCAACGCTGAAATCAATAAAACCCTGGAAGAAAAAGGGGCGCTGCTCAAGCAGGAAAACATGTCCCATTCATATCCCCACTGCTGGCGGTGTAAAAAGCCGGTTATTTACCGGGCCACACCCCAGTGGTTTATCTCCATGGACAAATTGGCGCTGCGGCAAAAAGCCCTTGATGAAATCAACAATGTGCATTGGATTCCGTCCTGGGGCAGGGAGCGTATCTATTCCATGATTGAGCACCGGCCGGACTGGTGTCTGTCCCGCCAGCGCTCCTGGGGGGTTCCCATTCCCGTATTTCACTGCACCAAGTGTAAAAAGGTGTATGTGACCCGTGAGTCCGTGGATCGTATCCATGAACTTTTCACTGAATTTTCTTCGGACATCTGGTTTGAAAAGGATGCTGAGTATCTGATGCCTGATGGTGCGGTATGCGATGACTGCGGTTCAACAACCTTTACCAAAGACCAGAATATCCTTGATGTGTGGTTTGATTCAGGTGTCAGCCATGCCGCCGTGTTAGAGGAAAGAGAGGGCCTGCAACGCCCTGCGGACATGTACCTTGAAGGCTCTGACCAGCATCGCGGCTGGTTTCATTCTTCACTTCTGACCGCTGTGGGCAGAACCGGTCATGCCCCGTACAAGGCCGTGCTCACCCACGGATTTGTGGTGGATGAAAAGGGGCATAAAATGTCCAAATCCGTTGGCAATGTTGTGGCCCCCGACAAGGTGATCAAGCAGTACGGTGCCGACGTATTAAGGCTTTGGGCGGCTTCAGCTGATTACCGCGGGGATGTCAGCATGTCCAATAATATCATTAAGCAGCTTTCGGATGCCTACAGACGGATCAGAAACACCTGCCGGTTTCTTTTGGGGAACTTCACCGGGTTTGACCCTTCCCAGCTCAGGCCCGTTGAGAATATGGCAGAGCTGGACCGTTTCATTCTCCACCGCCTGCATTATGTGGTAAAACGGTGCCAGGCAGCCTATGATGCCTATGAATTTCATGTGATTTATCACACCCTTCATAATTTTTGCGTGGTGGATCTCTCCTCCTTTTATCTGGATATTATCAAGGATCGTGTTTACACAAGCCCTGAAAATTCAGATACCCGTAAAGATGCCCAGACGGTTATGTTCATGATACTGGATGCCCTGGTAAAAATCATGGCACCGATTCTGCCTTTTACGGCCGAAGAAATTTATACCCACATGCCCCTGGGTGACACTAAAAAAGAGAGTGTCCACATGGAAGAGATGGTCAGCCTTGATGACACCCTTGAGGACAAGGACCTTGCAGCCAAGTGGGAAAATATCCGGGCATTGCGGGCAGAAGTGACCAAGGCCCTGGAAGAGGCAAGAGCCGCCAAACTCATCGGCCATCCCCTGGATGCCGCTATTGAAATCAAACTGCCCCAAGGTGACCTTGAAGCCCAGGTGACATCCCTGGGTGTTGATCTCAATGACATTTTTATCGTGTCCAAAGCCCAGGTGGTGGATACCCTTGACGGGGATATCTATCAGGGCAAAGAGATCGAGGGTCTGACCATAAAGGTGGCAAAGGCGTCTGGTGAAAAATGTGAACGGTGCTGGCGGTTTGATGAGCACCTGGGAACTGATCCGGATCATCCCTGTGCCTGTCCCCGCTGTACCCAGGCCCTCAAAAGCATTCTGGGCTGATGGCCGGTTTTTTAACACCCATGCGGCGGCTTGCCCTGGTGAGTATTTGTGTTCTTTTGCTGGACCAGGTCACCAAATGGCTTATTGTAAGACATTTGCCGCTGTACGCCCATATTACGGTGATTGATCATTTTTTTAACATCACCCATGTACTTAATCCCGGTGGGGCATTCGGCTTTTTTGCCGAACAGTCCCCCGGGATCAGAAAGTTCGTTTTTTTATTTTTATCCTCCGGGGTTGCCTTGTTCGTACTCTGGCTTTACCGGAAAACAGCCGAATCCCACATTTTTTTATCCTACGGGCTGGCCCTGATTTTCGGTGGTGCCTTAGGAAATCTGATTGACCGGTTCCGGTTTGGCAAAGTGGTTGATTTCCTGGATTTTTATGCCGGTGCTCTTCACTGGCCGGCATTCAATGTTGCCGATTCAGCAATTACCATCGGAATGGGCATATTAATTTATCACGTAGTATTCAATAAACTGCCTGAAATATAAGGGGTTCCAATGCATCCGATTCTTCTTCAGGCCGGCAGTCTGAAGCTTTATACCTATGGTCTTTTCGTGGCCCTAGGTTTTATCACCGCCATTTGGTTTACAAAACGGAATGCAAAATTTTATGGTGTTCCGGATCAGATGGTATCCGATCTTTTTTTTACCGTTTTGATCAGCGCCCTTGCCGGCGCCCGTATCCTTTATGTGCTTATTAATTTCGAGACTTACAGGGAAAACCTTCTTGATATTTTTAAAATCTGGAACGGTGGTTTGGTCTTTTTCGGTGGGTTTATCGGCGGCGCCCTTGGGGCCATCATCTTTTTACGTATCAAAAAAATGGATATCTGGAAAACCGCAGATGTTCTGGCTCCCGGCCTTGCTTTAGGGCACTCGGTTGGCCGTTTCGGTTGTCTTTTTGCCGGAT
>Ga0193964_1000507_pt1 | contig 18806 bp, 19 predicted proteins | sample FB_7_MG_FD_140323 | JGI IMG/M metagenome (GOLD analysis project Ga0193964, IMG submission 140323) | Microbial mat bacterial communities from the Broadkill River, Lewes, Delaware, United States - FB_7_MG | ecosystem: Environmental > Aquatic > Freshwater > River > Microbial mats | place: USA... | reverse complement strand
TTTAAAATCCCAATGTATTGTTTTTCCTCTCCTATGAAAGGAAGGTCTTCTTTTTTCAAATATCCAAAAGTTAAAAAAAGCTTATCAAACGTATTATAGTTGTGTGTCCATCGAGCTAAAACCCCATTTGTAATCACATCTTTATCATAATTATCAATTTTCATTTCTGGTAATACAGGTACAAGATAGTTTTTAGATTTTAAGTTTGTTAATAATAATTCATATTTATTTTGATCTACCTCATATGTGATATGTTCTATTATAGAATCTAAAGTTTGAACCTTTTTATCTCCAAAAACAGTATATGGGTTCTGTCCATTTATCAAGTAAGGATCAGGAGAAATTTCTACACGAGAGGCAATCGTCTTAAAAACAAAGTTTTTAGTAGTATAAGTATGTCCAATTCGATACATCAGTAAGTCATCATCTTGAGATGAATTATTATTTCGAACAAGAGAGGATGAAACACCTGTTGTTAAGATAGAATTTTCTTCTAAAGAATACTGATTTTCAAGAAATACAGTAGATATGGTTTGTGTATCAATATTGGGAACTACTAAAGAAACACCATTTGCTATTCGTGAAGTATAATGGCTCTTTTTGACTCTATACTTTCCCCCCACTACTAGTTTATTATTTAAGAAAATATGATTGTATTTTAATTCTGTGCTATAAACATGTGATGATAATTTTATATCTGATGTTCTTAGTGCACCAATGTCATCAGCAAAATATTTATCATTTAACATATAATCATAAGATGCTAAAAAAGAGAAGTCTTTTATCTTTGTATCATATCCTAGATGCAAAAAATCAGTATCATTTGTATTTTTTAGAGGTGTTGCATCAACACTTTTACCAATAAAAGCATCTTCTTTAGTTCTAATTGCTTGAAAAAGAATCCGATTGTTTGTATTGTAAAGAGAAGATAATAGATGTAAACGCTTTTTATCTCTTGAAAGTTCAGTATTATGACTTTTATATTTTTTTCTTTTAATATTATCTTTTGATACATAAGAGAAATAAGACCAATCATCTAACTCTTGTGAATAATGTCCACTTACACTATTTGCATTGTAACTACTAGAAGATATCTCTACTTTTCCACCTTCATCTTTTTGTGCTACTTTAGTGTAAAGCTTTACAAGAACAAATGTAGCTTCCGTAGAAAATTCATACGATGGGTTTTGAGTATATATCTCTATATGATCAACAAATCCCAAATCAATATCACCTAAAACAACTATTCCACTTCCATACAAGCCTGTCGTTATCTCTTGGTTATCTATAAAAACTCTTATCATACTACTTAAAAAAGGTGCTGTTGTATTAAAAGTTAGAGGATCGGGTCTACCATATCTATTTTCATTATAACCAAAAGGATATGTTGATTTTAATATATCTTTTAAGCTTTTTGCTTGCATTCTTTTTAAGTCATCTCTTGTATAGATAAAAGATACACCACCATTTTCGAGTTTAGTTTTTTGAGATAAGTCTGTCTTTTTTTCAATGCTATTTAATAAGTTAAATATCTCTTTTGTTTCTACTTCTTTTGAAAAAAGATTTGTTACAAAGAAACAAATAATTATTAAGTTTATTATTCTACCCACACCATTCCTTTTCAATCAAATATATCTTAAACTTTTTACAAATTATATCAAATAAAAGATAAAGTAGTATAATATTTCATTAAATATCTTATAAGGATAAAAAATGCAATACAGATATATAGGCCGTACTGGACTTAGAGTTACACCAATTTGTTTAGGAACTATGAGTTTTGGCTCATGGAGTGATGAAAAGGAATCTTTTCGAATCATGGATAAAGCGCTAGATAGAGGTATAAACTTCTTTGATACAGCAGAATTATATCCCGTTCCTCCAAAAGAGGAATATGCAGGAATAACTGAAACAATTATAGGGAAATGGCTCAAAACTAAAAAAAGAGAAAATCTTATAATAGCATCTAAAGTAGCAGGAGCAGCAAACGGTTGGTTTGTTCCTCCTATTAGAAATGGTATGACTGCAATTGATAAGTTTCATATCAAAAAAGCTATTGAGGGGAGTTTGAAAAAACTTGGAACTGACTACATAGATTTATATCAAATGCATTGGCCAGATACAATTGTACCTATTGAAGAATCTCTAAGAGCATTTGATGAATTAATTCAAGAGGGAAAAGTAAGATACTTAGGAACTTCAAACGATACAGCGTATGGTTTAACAAAAGCAAATGAAACCTCAAAAAATAAAGGAGTTGCAAGATTTGAATCTATTCAAAATAATTTCTCTTTAAATAACCCAAGATTTTTGGATGAGTTAGCAACTGTATGTAAAAATGAACAAATCTCACTTTTACCATACTCACCAATTGGAGGAGGAGTATTAAGTGGAAAATACAATGGGAAATTCTATCCAGAAGTTGCACGATTTTCAGAGTATCTAAAAAGTGACAATCCACGAGTAAAAGCACAATCCAATAGATTTGTAAATACAAAAACACTAGCCTCTACAGCAAAATATGTAGAACTAGCAAAAAAACTAGGAATCTCACCAGTTACTTTAGCAGTTGCATATTCAAAACAATTTGACTTTGTAGCATCTACTATTATAGGAGCAAGAACTGCCGCTCAACTTGATGAATCTTTTGAAGCAATGGATTTGAATCTTAGTGATGAAACTATGGAAGAGATAAGATTGATACAACAGGATATTATGTATCCGATGGGTTAGCTAGATATAGCTAACCTATTTTTATTATTATACAAACTTACCTAATAAAGTAAGAACAACACCGCCAAAATCTTGTGCATTTGAAACTATATTATTAATTTTTGTATTTTTATTTTCTGATGATTTTACTATTTTCATTAATTCCACTAGTTTTTTTGCATCTACTGGATCTGGAAACAATTCACTTACTTCTTCATCTGTCATTCTAGTAAGTGAAGAAATTTTTGATGCTAATTCTTCATCTGTCTTATTTGCCTCATCATCTATAATTTCATCCAAATCTAATTCATCCCAATTTATTGCCATTTTATTTCCTTTTATCTATATTGAATCTCTAAGAGAGTTCATTTTCTTAATAAATACTTGTGCTTTATCAACTTTTGAAGGTGCATCTTTTGATTTTTTTAATAACTTACTAATAAAATCATCCGTTTTATCAATTACATTTACTATTTTATTATCAGTCGCACCTAACATTCCCAAATATCTATCTCTATTTTCGCTCACTTCAGAAGCGGATACAAGTAAACTAGTGATACTATTATTTATAACTCGAGCTTGTCTATATTCTGTTCTAATTGCTTTTTCGATTGTACTTTCCAATTCATCAATAGGAGTAATTAATTCTAATCTTTTTTCATTAATTTTATTTTGAAGTTTTGGCCCCATTTTTACGAGAAACGTTAATCTATCTTGTTTCTTATTTTCCTTTACAATAGTATCCCAAATCTTTGATATTTTAGAATTTGAAAATATATTTTTTGCAAATAAAGGAGTCCATTCTTCATTAATAAATTCATCAATATCATCTCTTTTTTGATCAAAAAACTTATTAAGCAATTTAATATTTGCACTCTCAATTGAGTTTATTCTCTTTCCTAACTCAGTTGAAAGTTTTGGTGCTTCTGGTGGAATTGAAACACAACCAATAAATAGAAAACTTAATATTAATATTATCAATTTTTTTAAATACATTAGTTCCCGCTTTTTTGATTCTTATTTATAGCTATAAATTTAAGTTTTTTTCTATAAACAGTCATTGAATGATCTGATGGAATACTTTTTAAAGATGTAAAATTCCCCCAATATGCTTTTAAACGTCTCAAAATACTTACTGAGTATAAAAGCCTTGCACTTTCATAATTTGAATCTTCTACATTTGTTAAAAATTTCATATTACCAATATGATAATATCCTCCAAAATTTGCTAATAATTTTTTACTAAAGCTTTCTAATCTACAGAAATCAAGAATTGTTGCTATTGGACTTATTATTTCATCTCCAGGCGGTAACATAGTTACTGGATCAGCTGAATTAACCATTCTATATATTGGAGTTTTAATATTTTGCATCCAGTCTTCATCACCAACTCGAGGAGAACCAAAAGTATAACAAGCAGATATACCATTTTCATAAGTTAATTTTTTAGAAGCTACAGTAGCTAACGCACCACCCAAACTATGTCCAGAGATAAATAATGGTTTATTCTCAACTAATTCATTATTTAGGTAGTTTTGTATTTCAATATGTACTTCCGCAAAAGCATCATTAAAACCTCTATGAATTTTTCCTCCACTTTCACATTTAATGATTTTTGCATCCAAATCAGCTTTTATATCTTTTATACTTGTAACTTCTGTTCCCCTAAAAACAAGAGCATAAAAAGTTTGAGTTGAAATAATCATAGCTTGAGTTCCATTTGTATCAAATGTTTTTATTAATTCAATATCCAAAACTTTCAATTCTTCTTTTAAAGTTTTAATTTCTTCTTCATGGTCATAACCAAATACGTCATATAATTTTTTAAACGCTACTAATTTCTCTTCACTCACTAAAGACGAAATTCTATCGACAATTTTTTTATCATCTTTTTTAAAAAAAGCTTCATTAAATCGAAGATAGACAAGTTCCGATAAACAAGCCATTATAAATGATGTTCTATCACTATATGCCTGTCTATAATTTGGTATTTTTTTTGAAATTAAATCTTTAATATCATTTAATTCACCTTCTGACTGTACAATTATTTTTGACATTTTATTCCTTTTATCTTCAACAAATTTTTATTTATTGAAGTATAAAAGAATAAAGGGACAAAAAGATGTCCCCATGAATCTAAATATTATATTTGTCTATATTTGTTCGAATTATATTTTTAAGCTCTTGAGGATAAATTATTTCAATATGAGGAATCCATTGTTGTATTAATGGAGATATCTCCATTAAACTAGAAACTGTGATATCCATAATATATTCTTCCACGTCATTTTTATAGATATGTTGTGTATTATTTAATTTCTTACGTGATAATACTTTTCTAGCTATTTTAGATAATTTTAATTGTACATTATTCTTTTCTTCTAAATTAAAATATGCATTAATTGCATTATCAAGTTTTTCTTGATAATTATATTCTTCAATATTAAAATGCTTATTTGATAACTTAATATCTTTCAATCCACTAAAATGATATTTTGCAAATTTCTCCATTTTTAAATCAAAACAAAGTAAATACCAATATTTTTCTAAATTGGCAATTTTGAGAGGTTTAACATGTTTTGGATATCTATCAGAATAATAATCAAATTTTATTTCTACACTATTTTCAATAGATTCTTTTATTAAATAAAATTCACTTTTAAATTTTGTCATAATATTCTCAATAGATGATTGCTGAAATATAACATGTGATGCTTTTTCACTTAGTATTTCAAACATATCAATTGCTTTATTATATAATTCATGATTATCTTTTTCTACTTTTGTCAATAATGCATTTATAACAACTAATTCTTCTGCACTATATGATCTAACATCTAATATAAAATTTGGGATTATCCATTCTTTTTTATCATTAGATTCAATAGGATATTCAAATAATGAAGACAACTGTCCTATATATCTTCTTACTTGTCTATCACTTTTATTTAAGTACTGTGCAACATCTGAAGTATTTATTTTTTCTTTTCTTAATATTTTTTGTATTAAATAAATATGTGCATCTAAGGGGGAACTATCATTCATAAATTTTCCTTCAATACCTATTCTAGCATCAAACTGTCACATCTAGTGTCACACTTTTTATAAATTCCAAAATTTTCCAATCTACCCAAGTTTCAAGATAACTTAAGAATGAAAAAACTATTGATAACTTTAATACTAACTTCAATAGCACTTAGCATTAATAGACCCTGCTCTGCAAAAATATATAGTAAATATTTTGTGTATTTTACACTCTAAGGTCGCAATTTGCGACCTTAAAGAATCATTAGAATTTATCTAATAATAATCATACTTCCCATCATCAATATCTTTTTTGATACTTTCTAGTTTCTTTTCTAAAACTTCAACTATCAGTTTGGCTGCTTTTTTATCATCAGCTTCGGGTACATCCCAATCTGTTATTTTCATATTTGTTTTAAATAATAGTTCTAATTGTTTTTGGATATCTTCTTCTCTACTTTTGATCTCATTTTTTGTTACATCTTTTGAATTTATAGATTCCGTATCTAAAGTGTCTGATTTTCTTTCTTCACTTAACCAAGAAAGAGCATCATCAGTTTTTTCAAAGTATTCCATACTTCCTTTAGTAAACCAATTTGATATCTTTACCCCATATTCTTGCCAAGACTTATTTCCTACTAAGGCAATTTTATAAAAATCTTTATTGTGTTTAAGTCCAAGTTTTAAATCATCCCAAACTGCTTGTAAACTCCAACCTTCAAATTTTGTAGCATCAATAAGCAATGAAATATGTGGATGAGTTATACCATTTAGTGCATTTTCTAAAAGTGGAGTTATCATCTCATAATCATCATGAGTCAAACTTCCTACTATTTTCATCTTAACAAAAAACTGATTTTTGATTCTATTGATACCTATATCTATACCATGTTCATAAATTTCAGACATATCAAACTCCTTGTTTTATAGTACTTTATTATATTACAATAAAGATAAAATAGTTTTACTTTTCTAATAAATCTCTTTTTAAATATATAAAGAAAAAGGACAAAAATGGAACAAATACTAAACCTATCGTCCAAAATACTTTATCTTTTGGATTTTTATATTTACCTAAAACAGAAGAGGCTATACAATAAAACCAAAACAATATAAATAATCCTAAAGTACTAAGTGTAATACTAGACATAACGCACCTCCTTTTTTTTCTTATCTTTATTATATTCCTATATTTTTAATATAAATACAAAAGACAGATGTAGTCTTGGGATTTTATAAGAGTTTTAGTGCGTCATTTTAGATACTAATTTTAAAAGCCTATCATCTATTTTATATATTTTATTTGCGATATCTTTAATGTGTAAAAAATCAAACTGTGAGTTTTTGTATACTATTATTTCATTTACTTTATCTTTTTCTAGTAATCTGTCAATAGAAAAAGCCACATACTCAAATGCCATCAATCTATCATAAACACTAGGACTTCCACCTCTTTGAATATGTCCTAAAACTATATCTCTTGCTTCAAATCCCAAGTCAGTTTGTATCCATTGTTTTATAGTATCAGTCGATTCTGTACCTTCTGCAACTATTGCAATAAGATAAGCTCTTCCATCCTCAATCTCTTGTCTAAGTCTTTTTTGTAAACTCTTTAAGTCATATTTTATCTCAGGAATTATACAAATCTCAGCACCACTTGTAATAGCAGAGATTAAAGCCAAGTAACCACAGTCTCTCCCCATAGTTTCAATCACAAATGCTCTTTTAAAAGATGAAGATGTATCTCTTATATCATCTAAAGCATTTTTGATCACATTTAAAGCAGTATCAACTCCAAGACAATAATCAGTGCCACTAATATCATTGTCAATAGTAGATGGTATCCCTACAAATGAGATATCAAATTCACTACAAAAAACATCCATAGCTTTAAAACTACCATTTCCACCTAAAACTACGAGCTTTTCTATATTGTATTTTTGTAAATTTTCATAAGCATTTTGTCTATATTTAGCTTCAAAAAATCTTTTAGACCGAGAGGTTCTTATGATTGTGCCACCAAGATGAATGATACCAGATACATCTTCATGCTTAGCTTCTTTTATCTCACCATCTATCAAACCCTCAAGTCCATCATAGATAAGATATGGTGTTAAGTTTTTATCATAAGCATAATCAACAAATTTTTTAACAGCAGGATTCATCCCTGAACTGTCTCCTCCAGAACACATAATAGCAATTGCACTCATTTATTTACTCCAGCTTTTAAATATTGATTTTTATTATATCCAAAAACATATAATCTAAATGAAACAATATATTACATTAAAATAGTTGTTAAATTTTTAAAAGATAAACTAATCTTTTATGCTGTACAATAATTGAATAACAAAAAAGAAAATTTCAAAATAAATGAATCAGTTCATTTATAAAGGATATATTATGCAAAGTTTAAGAGAAGAATTTTTAGATAATAAAAACAAAGATAAAGATATTTGGAGACTATTTAAGGTAATTGGAGATTTTGTTGATGTGTATGAGGAGCTTAGTACTCTTCCACCCGCTGTTTCGATTTTTGGAAGTGCAAGAACACCGCACGATGATAAGTATTATGAAACTGCATTTCAATTAGCTCAAATTCTTTCGGAAGAGGGTTATGCAATTATGACTGGCGGTGGTGGTGGTATCATGGAAGCTGGAAATAAAGGTGCTAAGATATCAGTTGGTTTAAATATAAAGTTACCAAATGAACAAAGTGGAAATCCATTTATAAATCTTCCACTAAAATTTAGATACTTTTTTACAAGAAAAGTTACATTTTTAAAATATTCAGTTGCATTTATAGTTATGCCTGGAGGTTTTGGAACACTAGATGAACTTTCAGAAGCTTTATGTTTGATACAAACACAAAGAATGGGAAAATTCCCAATTATTCTTTTTGGAAAAGATTTTTATGAGCCATTAGAAGACTTCTTTCGAGTTATGTTAAAACACAACTATATAAATGAAGCAGATATGCACTCATACTTGATAACAGATAGTATAGATGAAGCGATCAAATATATAAGAGACTCGAGATTTGATGCAAATAATTTAGTACCATAGAAAATATCCTATGAAAAAAGCAAAACTATAACTAAAAGAAATAAAAAAGAGGATAATATTTCAGTAAAATATTATATTACTTTGTATATGATAAAAATATACATAAATAAAGGTTGTAAACTTGGAATTTGATTGTTTAGATATTAAAAATGTTGTTGGTTTTGATTGGGACGAAGGTAATATTCGTAAAAATGAAATTAAACATAATCTAAAATGGCAAATTATTGAAGAAGTTTTTTATAATCAACCTTTAATTATAATAGAAGACAGTAAACATTCAAATATTCAAGAATGTAGATGTTCAGCTTTTGGAAAAATAGATTCAGGAGATTTAATCACTGTAATATTTACAAAACGAGATAATAAAATTAGAGTGATAAGCGCAAGAACTATGAGTAAAAAAGAAAGGTTATTTTATGAGCAAAATTAAAGAGATACCATTGTTTAAAACAGAGGATGAAGAGAGAGAATTTTGGGATACTCATGATGTTACAGATTATTTTGATATGTCAAAAGCAAAAGCTGTTACGTTTCCAAATCTTAAAAAAAGTACAAAAACTATATCTTTAAGACTTCCTGCTGATATGTTAGAAAATCTAAAAGTAAAAGCAAACTCTATGGATGTACCTTATCAATCATTGATAAAAATGATTTTGGAAAAAGAGTTAGTAGCTTAATAACTTTTTTCTTCCTTCTCGTACCCAAGTTTTACTTGGGTACCTATACCAAAAGTAAATCATTACTATAAAAAATGGTAAGAAATTACCAAATAAAACAATTAAAAATTAAAAACTGAATTATAAATTTAATGTAAGAAAAACTAAATAAAACTTAGATATAATCTTTCAAAATTAAATAAAATTATAGGAAATTAATATTATGAGAGATTGGCTTGACAAATATAAAGATGATACAGTAAGAACTCAAATGTATTATGCAAAGCAAGGTCGAATAACTGAAGAGATGCAATACGTTGCCCAAGTTGAAAATTTAGACCCTGAATTAATAAGAAGTGAAGTAGCACGTGGACGTATGATAATCCCTGCAAATATCAACCATAAAAATATGAAACCAATGGCTATTGGTATTGCATCTTTATGTAAAATCAATGCAAATATTGGATCATCAGCGTTAGCATCAGATATTCAAGGTGAGCTTGATAAAGTTGATATGTGTTTAAAATATGGTGCAGATACTATTATGGATCTGTCTACTGGTGGAGACCTTGATTCTATTCGAGAAGCGGTAATTGGTCATTCTAATGTACCAATTGGAACAGTTCCAATGTATCAAATCATCAAAGATTGTGATGACGATATCAATAACTTAACAATTGAAGCTATGCTTTCAACTTTAGAAAAACAAGCAAAGCAAGGGGTAAGTTACTTTACTATTCATGCAGGTTTTTTACTTGAAAATATGCCTTTAATTGCACAAAGAAAAATGGGAATTGTTTCAAGAGGTGGTTCTTTAATGGCATCATGGATGATGCACTATCATAAAGAAAATCCATTTTATGAAGCATATGATGATATCTTAGATATTTGTGCTAAATATGATGTTGCATTATCTTTAGGAGATAGTTTAAGACCTGGTTGTTTAGCTGATGCTTCTGATCCTGCACAGTTAAATGAGTTAAAAGTTTTAGGTGAACTTACTCTAAAAGCTTGGGAAAAAAATGTTCAAGTTATGATTGAAGGTCCTGGTCATGTTCCTTTAAATGAAATAGAAAGAAATATGAAGTTAGAGCGTGAATATTGTCACGAAGCTCCATTTTATATCCTTGGACCACTTGTAACTGATATTGGTGCTGGATACGATCATATCACTTCTGCTATTGGTGCTGCTGTTGGTGGATGGCATGGTTGTGCTATGTTATGTTATGTTACACCAAAAGAGCATCTTGGTCTTCCAAATGCTGATGATGTAAGAGTTGGTATAATTTCATACAAGATTGCAGCACACGCAGCAGATATTGCACGTGGAAGAAAAGGTGCAAGAGATATAGATGATGAGATGTCTGATGCAAGATATAATTTCGACTGGAATAAACAATTTGAACTAGCACTTGATGGTGATAGAGCAAAAGAATACCATGATGAAACTCTTCCTCAAGATGTATTCAAAGAAGCAGAATTTTGTTCTATGTGTGGACCAAAATTTTGTTCATACAAAATTACAAGACAAATAGTAGAGGACAATCCCGCACTAGCCCAATAAAGGAATAAATATGGAAAATAGTGACTTTGTTTCAAAAGAAGATTATGAAGAATTACAAAATAGATACAATGATCTAGAAGTAAGACACCGTAATCTTCACTCTTCACTTCAAAGTGAGGATGAGCAAATTTCTACTCTATTTTCTAAAAATATTACTTCTACAAGAGCTAATAAAAGGTTTCAAACTATTATGAAACAAAGTGATAAGCAGAGTAAAAACCTGCTTATTATTAATCAAAAACAAGAAGAGTTACTCATAGAACAATCAAAAATGGCTTCAATGGGTGAAATGCTAGAAGATATTTCCCATCAAATGAAACAACCACTCTCTTTAATACTCACATCATCTTCAACTTTAGAATTAAAAAAAGAGATGAATATATTAAGTGATAAAGAATTTTTAGATTTTACAAATAAAATAACAGAAGCTACAAACTATCTAAGTGATACAATAGATAACTTTAAAAACTTTTTTGATACACATCAGGATCAAGAGAAATTTTCATTGACTACAATAATTGTAAAATCAAAACAATTATTAGAATCAAAATTTAAAAATAAAAATATCAAAATAGTACATGAACTAAACGATATTTTACTAATAGGTATTCCAAACAGTTTGATACAGGTTATTACAAACCTATTATCAAATAGTATTGATGCTATAGAAAAAAATAGATCAGATAAACTTATATTTATAAAATCATCACTAGAAAATGATAAAATTTGTATAGAGTTTGGTGATAGTGGAGGAGGGATTGATGAATCAATCTTTAAAGATATTTTTCATGCTCACTTTACTACAAAAGAGAAAAAAGAGGGAAGTGGAGTAGGACTGCATATGAGTAAAATAATTGTTGAAAAAACTTTTCATGGGGCAATTACAGTTTCCAATAAAAAGTTTTTTTATAATGATAAAACATACACTGGAGCATGTTTTAAAATAACACTACCAAGGATATAGATGAAACACTTAATAACAACAGCAGACTTTACAAACAAAGAGATTTTAGAACTATATAAAGATGCAAAAGATTTTATAGACTTACAATCAAATAGTGCATTAGAGGGTAAACTAATAGTAACACTATTTTTTGAAAATTCAACACGGACACGAAGTAGTTTTGAAATTGCAGCAAAAAGACTAGGAGCAAAAGTTGTAAACCTTGAAGTACAAACAAGCTCTACAAAAAAAGGTGAGACAGTAGAAGATACAGTTGCAAACTTAAATGCTATGAAACCTGATGCTATTATTATAAGACATAGTGATTGTGGGTTACCTGCGAGTCTTATCAATCAAGTTGATTGTCCTATTTTAAATGCAGGTGATGGGAAAAATGCACATCCAACACAAGCATTACTTGATCTTTTTACAATATTAGAACACTTTAACTATAAAGTAAAAAACAAAAAAATAGGGATTGTAGGGGATATACTAAACTCTAGAGTTGCTAGTTCAAATCTTGAATTACTCCCAAGATTTGGTTTAAAACCAGTTTTAATAACTCCAAAAGAATTTAAAATAAAATCAAAACATCAAACATCAACAAATCTAAAAGGGATAATGGATGAACTTGATATGATAATGAGTCTTAGAGTTCAACATGAACGTCACACTCATGATATGTTACCAGAAGAAGTATATGAAAGAACAAGAAAGTATGCAAAAAAATATTGTATCACTAAAAGATTAATGAAAGATAGAGATATACTTTTACTACACCCAGGGCCTGTAAATAGAAATGTAGATATAAGTGATGAGATGCTTGAAGATAAAAGATCAAAAGTACTAGAGCAAGTTAGAAATGGCGTTGCAGTAAGAATGGCATGTTTAAAGAAACTAATACTTGAACAATAAACATTTACTTACAGAAAAGTTAAATCATTATGGCTCTATAAAGGAGCCATTTTTATTTATGAGCGATTTTGAAATGCAAAATTTTGAGGTGATTGCATTAAAAGAGTTACCATCAAATATAAAGTATAGTATTAACAATACCAATAATTATAAACAACACAATTTAAAATTAGATATTTATCCAGTAGATTTTCAAGATTATAAAATAAAATTTGATAAAGTACAACATCATATTTTAGAAGGAAATTCATATCTACTAAATCTTACATCTCAAACAAAAGTTGAAGTAAAAAATGATTTAGAAGAGATATTTTCAAATGCTAATGCTAAGTTTAAACTATACTACAAAGACCAATTTGTGTGTTTTTCACCTGAAAGATTTGTAGAGATAAAAGAAAATAAAATCTTTACATATCCCATGAAAGGTACAATTGACGCAAGTATTAAAAATGCAAAAGAGACAATACTAAATGACAAAAAAGAGTTAGCCGAACATATAATGGTAGTTGACCTTTTAAGAAATGATCTTTCTATTGTAGCATCAAATGTAAAAGTCGATAAATTTAGATATGTAGATAAGATAAAAGCTGGTCAAAAAGAGCTATTGCAAATTAGCTCTAAAATAAGTGGAAGATTAGATTCTAATTGGAATCAAAATATTGGTGATATTATAACTTCACTACTACCAGCAGGAAGTATCACAGGGACTCCAAAGAAAAAAACTGTAGAAATTATCAAAAATATTGAAGAATATGAAAGAGAATATTTTACAGGGATATTTGGAGTTTTTGATGGAGAAAATTTTGATAGTGGTGTGATGATAAGATTTATTCAAAAAAATAAAGATGGTAGTTTTATATACAAAAGTGGTGGTGGAATTACTAGTGATAGTGATCTAAATATGGAGTACAAAGAGATGATAGATAAGGTGTATATACCATGATAGAAGAAAATAAAGCCGAAATATTTTTTGAAACAATAAGATGTGAAGATGAAGAGCTATTTCATCTTCACTATCACAAAAAAAGAGTAGCAAGAACTATTGGGATGAACATTGACTTAGAAGAGTATATCTATCCACCATCCCAAGAGCTATGCAAATGTAGAGTTGCATATACAAAAGATGAGATTATAGATATAAACTACACTGCATATACTCCAAAACAAATAGATAGTTTCAAACTAATTTATGATGATAATATCTCATATAAGTATAAATCAACAAATAGAAAAGATATAGATGCTTTATATAAACAAAAAGAAAATACTAGTGAGATAATTGTAGTAAAAGATGGACTAATAACAGATACAAGTATAGCAAATATAGCAATATATCAAAATGGTATTTGGATCACTCCAAAACAGCCTTTATTAAGAGGAACTACAAGAGATAGACTTATAGAAGAGGGGAAACTCAAAGAGGAAGATATAACAGTAAATCAACTTATATCTTGCGAAAAGATTGCTATACTTAATGCTATGATTGGATTCAAGACTCTAACAGAGTATGAAATAGTTACATAAAACTATTTCATACAAAACAAATCAAAATCTACTTTACCAAAGGAGCATTGCAACGGCTGTTGTCATAACTATCGCAATGATATTAAACATGATTCCATAAGAAGCCATATCTTTTATAGTTAACACGTGGCTACTCATGGCTATTGCATTTGGTGGAGTTGCAATTGGAAGCATAAAGGCATAACTAGCACAAATAGTGGCTACCATAAGAAGTAGATTTAAATCTATATTAGAAGCACTTCCAAGAGAAAAGATAATAGGAAGAGCAATGGAGATGAGTGCAGTATTGCTCGTAACTTCTGTTGTAAATGTAATAAGAGCAGCAACTATTAGTATTAGAATTATAGGACTAAGTTCTGTCAAACTAAGAAGTAATTGAGAGATATCAAAGGCAAGACCAGTAGAACCAAAAGCTTTTGCAATAGAAAAACCAGCACCAAATAAGAACATAATCTCATAAGGGACTTTTCTTGTATCTTCCCACTCCATAAAACCTATTTTTGGCATAAACATAAATAAACCATAAGCAAGTAAGATACCTGCTTCACTAACTTTAAAAAATGAATTGATAAAAAGAACAACTACTAAAGTACCTAAAATATATAATAGCCTTTTTTGCTCACCATTTAATTTATTGTTTTCTAGATCATTTGAAATCTCTAAATTCTTTGTACCTATAGAAAGTATATAAGGGATAATAGTCAACATAATAATTGCTAGAGGAATAGTTTTAAACATCCATCCTACAAATGTTAGCATCTCTAGATTATTATCTTGTAAAAACCCCATCAAAATAAGATTTGGTGGAGTTCCAATAGGTGTAATAATTCCACCTATACTTGCACCATAAGCCACAGAAAGTACCAGTCTAATTTTTAATTTATGAATATCAGTAAGAAACATCGCTATTGGCATAAGTAAAAGTGCCGTTGTAGTATTTGATAATAATGAACTCAAAAATGCAGATGTAACAGCAAGTGCAAATATAACACCTCTTGCAGTAGAGGGGAATATTCCTAAAAGTTTATGAGCAATAACTTTATGTAAACCAATCTTTTCAACAGCAATTGCCATTAAAAAACCACCCAAAAATAAAAAGATAATAGACTTAGAATAATTAACCGTTGTTGCATTTACACTCAATATATCCAAAAAAGGAAAGAGTATAATAGGAAGTAAAGAAACAGCACCCAAAGGCAATGCTTCATTTGTCCACATAGATACAAGAAATACAACAGCACCTATAAGTCGCGATTGAACTTCTCCAAAAATAGTGCCCGCTAAAAAATAACCAATCAAGGCTAAAACCAATGCCACAACTATATTTTTATAAGAGGTATCCATATCTGGTTCCTAGTGTTAATTTAATATATACAAGTATAACACACTTATATCGAGTTATTATCGTTTTTTAATTATTATAATTGAAAAACGATAAAATACAAAATCAGCCTTTACGGCAATTTATACCCAACATTATGAACCGTTACAAAACACTCATTCCCTACTTTTTTTCGTAGTCTTAAAAAGAAATTCTTTAGTGCAGCATCTGTCATAGTTGAGTTTTCCCAAACAACTTCTGCAACGTTATCTTTAGTTGTTATACCATTTTTATTTTTTATCAATAACTCAATAAAATCAAGCTCTTTTTTATTTAAGTCTATAGACTCATTATCTTTTAGAATTACTTTTTTTAACTTATCATAAAAAATATTCGCATCTGCATTAATATCTATTTTGTTATTATTTAACATCTTTGCACACTTTTTCAGAATATTTTCAAACTCATCAAAGTCAATTGGCTTTACACCATACAAAGCGATATTTAATGGAATTGCTTTTAATAAAAAGTTTTCATCTGTATGTGCACTTAATATTACAATAGGTATATCAGCATTTTGTGCTCTAACTTTTTCTATAAACTCCAGAGCAATTCCATCTTCAACTTTTAGATCACTTATAATTACATCAATATTTTCTTTCTCATAACACTCCAACGCATCTTTTATACTAACAACATGAAATACATTTTGAGAATAAAGTTTTATCAACTTTATAGTGTTTTGTGCAAACTCCATATTATCCTCTAAAAACAAAATATTCGCATTCTTCAAATTCTTAATCATTTTAAATCCTTTTTTTATAGTATTATTGTAAATTCAAGCCCATCATTTTTATTTTGAGCACTAATTGTTCCATTGTTCTTTTCTAAAATTGTTCTTGCCATATAGAGTCCTATTCCTACACTATTTTTTTCACTTACAAAAGGTAAAAATATTTTATTTTTATCTTCCATATTGATACCACCTCCATTATCTATTATCGTTACGACTGACTTTCCATTTTTCTCTTTTATTACTAATTCAACGAATGGTTTTTCTATTTTTCTTAATTTGAAAATATCTTTTGCATTGTTTAAAATAGATAATATTACTTGTGAATATTCGTTTTTATTTCCATATATAATTGGACTTTGTTCTTTTTTAATATTTAAAACAATATTTTCATAATCATATGTTGCATCTATTAAATTAATAGCATTGTTTACAGATTCAGAAATATTAAAAAACTCTTTACTCGTATCTGGTTTGTAAAAATTCTGAAATGTATAAACAGTATCAGACATAAATTTTAATATTTTTGATGACTTTTCAAAACTACTACTAAGTTCATTTCCGATAGCTTTGTCCTTAAAAATATCTTCTTGTTTTGTCATTGCTATATTATAAGTATTGATACTTCCTAGTTCACTTAAAGGTTGTTTCCATTGATGTGCTATATGCATAAGCAATTCACCCATTTCAGCTTGTTTAGACTGTTGAAACATAATTTGTTCTCCCAATCTATTCTTTTGAATCTCATAAGAAACCTCTTTTTCTAGATTTTTTTCATATCCTCTAAGTTTTAGGTGTGTGTTTATTCTAATAATCAATTCTATAGCATTAAAAGGCTTTGTAATATAATCAACCGCCCCTACTTCAAACCCTTTTTGGATATCTTTCAATTCATTTTTTGATGTTAAAAATATAATAGGTATTTTTGCAACTTTTTCATTTTCTTTTAAAATACGACAAACTTCAAATCCATCCATATTTGGCATCATTACATCTAATAGTATCAAATCTATATCTTCTTCTTGGACTATATCAATAGCTGTCTTACCATCCAATGTAGTAACTACATCAAATTCTTTTAAAATTCCATAGATAACATCAATATTTGATGCTTCATCATCTACTACAAGGATTGTTTGCTTATCTTTCATTTATTAATTTACTCACTTCATTAAATTTATATTTTTTTATGTATATTTTGATCTCTTCAAAAAGTGCTTGATCTTTAGCTTATAGTTTGTAAGAGTCTATCTCTTTTACTATTGGCTCACATAAATTTGGTCTTCTTCTACTTGAGGCATCTTTTAAACTATCAAATAACTTATTTATAATATCTATAGATATCTCTTTTTTTACTTCATCACTTTTTTGAGTTATTTTTACTTGCTCACATACAGTATCAACCTTGACAACATGTTTACTCTCTTGTAAAACAATTTCAAAAATAAACTTACTTCCCATATCCAATTGACTCTCTATCCAAATTCTACCATCCATGAGATCAACTAATTGCTTACAAATTGCCAATCCCAACCCTGTACCTCCAAATTTCCTTGTCACACTATCATCAGCTTGAGTAAAAGAATTAAATAACTTATCACTTTCTTGTTGACTCAATCCAATCCCCGTATCATTTACACTGAAACGAAAAGTATCTTTAAATATTTGTTCAATATGTAATTCAACTTTTCCTTCACTTGTAAATTTTATCGCATTTGATATTAGATTGATTAGTATTTGCTCAAGTCTTAAACTATCACCATAAAGATTCATTGGAATTTTTTCATCATATACAATATTAAATTGTAAGTTTTTTTCATCAATACCAACACTAACTATATTTTCAATCTCATTTAAAATATTCTTTAAATTCATATCAACTTTATTTAGCATCAATTTTCCTGCCTCAATTTTAGAGAAATCCAAAATATCGTTGATCACTTTTAAAAGGTTGTTTGAAGCAGATTGTATTTTTTGTATATACTCCTCTTGCTTATAGTTTAAACCCGTTTCTTGTAATAAATGTATCATTCCAATCACTGCATTCATTGGTGTTCTTATCTCGTGAGACATATTTGATAAAAAATTTGATTTAATTTTGATAGCTTCCAAAGCTTTAGCATTTGCTTTTATAAGTTCAGTCTCTTTTTGTTTCAACTTTGTTAAGTCAATCAAAGATGTTACTCGTATCTGATTGCCATCCATAGTTTTATAATAACCTTTAATCAATGAAGGAAAAACCGTTCCATCTTTTTTAATAGTATCTATTTCATACAGTTCAGTATTAT
>Ga0193964_1000505_pt1 | contig 18824 bp, 19 predicted proteins | sample FB_7_MG_FD_140323 | JGI IMG/M metagenome (GOLD analysis project Ga0193964, IMG submission 140323) | Microbial mat bacterial communities from the Broadkill River, Lewes, Delaware, United States - FB_7_MG | ecosystem: Environmental > Aquatic > Freshwater > River > Microbial mats | place: USA... | reverse complement strand
TTATGCGTATTGAGGCTATCATGCGTCGTTCTAACACAAAAGAAAGCAATAGTAATCAAGAACAATTTTCTATTGGGAATCTTGTCTTCAACTCAAAAAAACAAACACTCCTACATGCTGATGGGAAACAAGAGAAGTTAACAACAAAAGAATCTGAGCTATTAAGACTATTATGCATAAATACCAATAAAATACTTGAACGCAATTATGCACTTAAATCAATATGGTCAGATGATAATTACTTCAATGCTAGAAGTATGGATGTTTATATAACAAAACTAAGAAAACACATAAAAAGTGAAGAAGGAGTAGAAATAATTAACGTTCATGGAAAAGGCTATAAACTAATTATGTAACTTTGTCGCATTAATAATTTATTAAACCATTTTTATAAGATGAAAAAAATTGCTATTGCGTGTGATCACGCAGGATTCCAGTACAAAGAGAGATTAGTTGAATATTTCAGATCACTAGGACATGATGTAAAGGATTTTGGTTGTCATTCTGAAGAAAGCATGGATTATCCTGATACAGCTCACCCTTTAGCTGAGGCTGTTGAAAAAGGTGAATTTAATCTTGGTTTCACAATCTGTGGTAGCGGTAACGGTATATCAATGACTGCAAATAAGCACCAAGGTATTAGATGTGCACTTTGTTGGGATGTTGAAATCTCAGAATTAGCTCGTCAACATAATGACGCTAATGTATGCGGTATGCCAGCTCGTTTTATTTCATATGAGAAAGCTCAAGCTATTGCTGATGCTTTTCTTAATACTGACTTTGAAGGCGAACGTCACCAAAAAAGAGTTGATAAAATTGCTGTAAAATAATTATTCATAAAGAATAATTTCAACAATATATACTAGACTGTTAACTTATGTTGACAGTCTATTTTTATTTACATATAATTCCTCACAATACATATCAACAATCTACGTGTTTATTAATCAGTTAGTTAACAATGTTTACTAACATAAGTCTTAAGCAAATAATTCGTGCTAATAAACAGGTAATTTTTTTATAAATAAACTAACAACCAATAGATTTTTAATATAATTTTGCTGAGTTGTAATTATTGAATTGTATATTTAGTAATTACTATACACATAAATTAATCCTTATAACAATGAGAAATAAAACTAAACGACTTATTACCATCAGAAAGATGATAGAAAGTGAGCGTATAAGCTCACAAGAAGAGTTATTGTTGAAATTAAGAGAAATAGGATTGGTAGCAACTCAATCTACATTATCTCGCGATTTAAAATCATTGAAAGTAGGAAAAGTTCCTAATGAAGAGAAAGGATACATATATGTTGTTCCAGGTAATCTACAAACAGCACAAAAAGAAGACAAAGTAGCAGGATTACTTACAGATGCTATTCTAAGCATTGAGTTTTCAGCGAACATGGCAGTACTAAAAACACTGCCAGGATACGCAAATGCCGTAACTGTTCTAATAGACAATGAAAACTATTTCGAAATATTAGGAACAATAGCTGGAGACGATACAATAATAATAATAATGAGGGAGGGTATATCTCGTCAGGAATTAATTAATGCCATGACATCTATACACCCTGATATGCATAAACTATACAAATAATAAGAATGCAAGTTATAGAGAAAAAACAAGAACTCATTGATCTTGTTAAAAACTTCAAAAAAGAAGGTAAAAAAATTGGCTTGGTTCCTACCATGGGAGCCTTACATGAGGGACACATTTCATTAGTTGAAAAATGTGTAAAAGATAACGATATATGCATTGCAAGTATATTTGTAAACCCTACACAATTCAATAACAAAAAAGATTTAGACACATATCCACGTGACATTGAAAAAGATGTTAACAACCTAAAATCTGCAAAATGTGACTATATTTTCACACCGTCAGTTGAAGAAATATATCCAGAAGAAGATACAAGAATATTTGATTTTGGTTACTTAGATACTGTAATGGAAGGAGCAAATAGACCCGGTCATTTTAATGGCGTAGGTCAGATAGTTAGTAAACTATTTGAAATAATTCAGCCAAATAACGCATATTTTGGTATGAAAGATTTTCAACAAGTAGCAGTTATTAACAAATTAGTTGAAATAATTAAATCAGACGTTAACATTGTTAAATGCCCTATAATTAGGGAGGTTGACGGACTAGCTAAAAGCTCAAGAAATCAACTTTTAACAGACAAGCATAGAAAAAATGCACCACATATTTATGCTACTTTAACAAAAGCTTTTAAATTTGCTCCCGAAAAGAGTGTTCATGAAGTTAAAGAATGGGTTATTAATGAAATAAATAACAATCCATTTTTAGAAGTAGAATACTTTGAAATTATAGATGATACTGAGTTAACACCTGTAACCGACTGGAACAATAATGAAGGGATAGTTGGCTGTATTACAATACAAGCAGGGAATGTAAGATTAATTGATAATATTACTTTTAAGTAAGAGAGAGATGTATATTGAAGTTGTAAAATCGAAGATTCACAAAGCCTCTGTAACAGAAGCTAACCTACAATATGTGGGAAGTATTACTATTGACGAAGATTTAATGGATGCTGCAAACATCATAGAAAATGAAAAAGTTCAAATAGTAAATGTTAATAATGGAGAACGTTTAGATACCTACGTTATTAAAGGAGAAAGAGGAGCAGGAACAGTTTGTTTAAACGGACCAGCAGCTAGGAAATGCGCGGTAGGAGATGTTGTTATAATAATCTCTTATGCGTCAATGGAATTTGAAGAAGCAAAACAGCACAAACCAACATTGGTTTTTCCTGAAACAGATACTAATAAATTAGTATAAATGACACAACTAGAATACATAAACAATAAGATAATTCAAGACTGGGAGAGTGTAAAACAAACTCTCAGTCTTTGGAATTTCAATGAAGAAAAGATTGTATTCACTAACGGTTGTTTTGATATAGTACACCAAGGCCACATAGACTATCTTTCTAAGGCCAGAGACCTAGGAACTAAACTAGTATTAGGTCTTAACACAGACGCTTCTGTAAAACGATTAAAAGGAGAAGAAAGACCTATAAATAACGAATATTCAAGAGCTTTATTACTTGCTTCATTTGAATTTGTAGATAAAGTTATCTTATTTGGTGAAGATACTCCATATGAGCTTATTAAAGCTATCCAACCAGATATTCTTGTAAAAGGAAACGATTATAAAATTGAGGACATTGTTGGATATGATATTCTTAAAGCCAAAGGAGGAGAAATAAAAACCCTTGACTTTATAGATGGATTTTCATCTACCTCTATTATAGAAAAGATTAAATCTTTGTAAAATACTACCTTTTTTAAACCTATTTCGTACAAAATATATAATTACAATATCAATGTTATTATTATATATATTTGATATATATTTGTAACCATAGATATGAAGAATACGACTGCGAAAGATAAATAATTAAAGTAATCGTATGAAAAAGATATTATATAGTTTATTAACTATATTATTTCTCTACGGATGTCATGATATCATAGAATATAGTCCATATCAAGTAAAAGTTGATAAATCGGACAAAAGTCAGAACGCAAGAAATTTATCTAGCTTAGATAAATACAACTCTACCGAATTTAAATCGTTTAAAATAGCTCTATTTGGAGATACTCATACATTTTATGACGACTTCAATGATATTGTAAAGGAGTTAAATAAACGAAACGACTATGATTTTATTATAAACATGGGAGATATCACTCTTAGTGGTATATATAGGGAATTTAAGTGGTATTCTGATATTATAAATAAGCTTGACAAACCAGTTATTACAATAATTGGAAATCATGACTGTCTATCAAATGGTGAATATGTCTTTAATGAAATGTTCGGACCTACCAACTTCACTTTTGAATACAATAATTGCAAATTTGTTATTTTCGACGATATTATCTGGGAAAAAGATATAGAAGACCCTGATTTTGATTGGTTTAATGATAATCTCAAAAATGATAAAAACTATAAACATATAATTCCATTCTCACATATTCCACCATGGGATGAACAATTTTCATATGGAAATGAAATGGCATATAATTACTTTTTAGACAAAAATAATATTAAATACTCTTTCCATGGTCACACTCACAATTTCGCTATAAAACAACCCTATTTAGACAGGTTAGGAAGTGTTACATATGTTACTACTGAGGCAGCTAACGATAGAGGTTATCTTGTATTAACAATAGAGAAAGATGATATAAAGGTAGAAAGAGTAAATTTTTAAATAATGAGACTTTTTAAAATTATTATATGTTTATGTATATGTTTATTAATAAATAAACAATCATATAGTCAGAATAAAGTAATAGCATCGTATTTATCTAAATCCGACACATTACTAATTAATTCAGAGAAAATAGTAATCCCAAGAAGAGTAATTATTCCGGACCATAATAGACTTCAATTTGCTGGAGCTATAGGCTGTATTTCAGCAGGCTTTGGCTACAATATTGGAAAAAGATATGAAATAACATTTATGTTGGGGTTAGAAAATGATTTTTTTGGAGGAAGTAAAGAATCTATAGTAACAACATCTATTAAAAATACTTTTAATTTATTTCACCCATTCAAGATAAACAATAATCTTTCATTTATTCCAACAGCTGGAATATCAATAAATTGGGGATTTACTAATAATACTTTTAACTCTCTTCCATCCCATTACCCAGACAGTTATTATTTCCAAAATAAAATTCATGCAGCTCCATTTATTGGAGGCAAAATAAGATATGATTTAAATATTAAAAACTGTTATAAAAGAGCTATTGAATTATATTTTGAACTAGGCAGTTTAGATGCCTATATAATAGAATGTGTTCGAAATGATTATGTAGGAATAAATGATATAATGAATCTTGCCATAGGAATTAGTATCTATTTTGAATAAAAGCGAGGATAAAAATATAAACTATATATAATAGTATCTTTTTATATCTAATTATCGTAGTTATCACACAACTCAATGTATAATAACTATGAAAAAACTATTCACCTTCATTTTAATAATACTATTACATATTTCATGTAGTGATATCATTGAGTATAGTCCATATCAGGTAAAAGTTAACCAGTCTCAAATATATCTGAATCAAGAAAATCTAATACGAATACAAAATTTAGAATCTACAGATCTAAACCCCTTTAAAATAGTATTAATTTCAGACACTCATACTGAATATGATGACTTAAATCATATTATTATTGAATTAAATAAAAGAGATGATTATGACTTCATTATAAATATTGGAGATATAACAGAAAGTGGTTTATATAAAGAATATAAATGGTATTCTGATATTATAAAAACACTAAATAAACCTATTATTACAGTAATCGGTAATCATGATTGCCGATCAAATGGAAAATACATTTATGACGAAATGTTCGGAAATCCAAACTTTACCTTTGAATATAACAACTGTAAATTTATAATTTTTAACGATATAATATGGGGAGAAGATTTAGAGAATCCTGATTTTGAATGGTTTAATACTAGTCTGCATAATGATAAACAATTTAATCATGTAATACCATTTTCACACATTCCGCCATGGGATGGACAATTTTCATATGCTAATGAAATGACATTTAATTATATTCTAGATAATAATAATATAACATATTCATTTCACGGACACGATCATCATTTCTCTGTTAGACAACCATATAAAGATATACTAGGAAATGTTGTATATACTACAATAGAAAATATAAAAAAAAGAACATATTTTTTATTGACAATAGAGAAGGATAATATAAAAATTGAAAAAGTAAATATATAAAAAATGAATATTTTAAAGCTTATAACATGCTTATGTATATGTTTACTTATCAATACACATATACATAGTCAAAACAAGCAAATAACAACATATATATTAAAGTCAGATACAGCGTATATTGATACTGAAAAAAATATAATACATAGAAATATACTAATACCAGATCATATTAGACTTCAATTTGCTGGAGCTATAGGCTATATTTCAGGAGGTTTTGGATACAATATAGCTAAATGGTACGAAATAACTTTTATACTTGGATTACAAAATGAAACTTTTGGGAATAGTAAAAAATCTGTTATAACAACTTCTATAAAGAACACTTTTAATTTATTTCGTCCTATAAATATTATAAATAATCTTTCATTTATTCCTACAGCTGGTTTATCATTGAATTGGGGTTTTTCCTATGATTCTTTTGACTCACTTCCTAATCATTATTATTTCCAACATAAAATGTATATATCCCCATATATTGGAACAAAATTCAGATATAATTTAGATAAAAAAAACTATAAAAGATCTATTGAATTATATTTTGAACTAGGAACTATAGATACTTATATAAAAGAATATAAACACTCAGATTACGTAGGAATTAATGATATAATTAATCTTGCTATTGGAGTAAGTATGTATTTTGAGTAATATTATTATTTACCTTTCCTAACTCTTGTACCACTTAAAATACGTGGATTCTTTCCTTTTCTAACATAGCTATCACTTACAGATTTTATATCTTCTACAGAATAAAAAGCATTTGGATTATGATGTAATACAGTATCCACATATTGATTTATTGATTTTCTTTTTACAACAGAAAACAACATTTTCTTACGTCCTTCCTTACCTTGAATCTCTACCGCACTTACACCAAAAGTCTGACTTCTTAAGTCTTCTGCTAATTCAGTAACATCCTTCTTTGGAAATACTCTAATTATAACATTACCAATAGATAATTTCTGCTCGAGCAGAATACCCACATAATTCCCCATACCAAATCCAGCTCCATATGCAATATAACATACCCAATTATCTAAATGCTGCATTATTTGAGACATTGCTATTAACCAAATTATTATCTCAACAAATCCTAAAAAAGGAGCTACTGCCTTATATCCCTTTGAAACAAAAATTAGTCGCATAGTTCCTATGGTTACATCTGTTACTCTCGCAAAAAATATTAACAAAGGAATAATAATATATGTTAGGGTTTCTGCATCAAAATAATCTTTCATAGCTTAAAATATAAAATAAAAGGTTAAAAAAAGTTGTTAGTAGGTGGTTAATTAAAATGTTAAAACAATATAAGAAAAAATAATAAAAATATTTTTATAAGCCAGTATAATATCCATATACAAAAATATAAACATGAAGTATTAAAATGTTATTATTAACAACTATTCATTTATAACACGATACCAACATAAAAACAACTTACAAAATAAAAAAACTTATTATACAAACACTAATACTAACAGATGTTAATAATAAAGCTAAAAGCTTGAAAACAAAGCAAAAATACAGTTATTAATTTGTTAATAATAGTTACAACTTATATTAATAACGACAAAACAAAATAAAACAAAAAAACTAACTAACATTACTAACAGCCTATATATATCATTATATCTTTTTTTAAAAATCTTTATTAATATATATAATGGATGTTTAAAAGGTTATTTGTTCATTAAGTAAAAAATGTCGAATTTTGTTTAAGATCAAAAACAAACAAATGAACCCATTAAAAAAGTTAGCAGGAGAAACAATAATATATGGAATACCAACAATTGTTGCTAGATTCTTAAATTGGTTATTAGTACCATTATATACTTCAATTTTTGAACCAGAAGTATATGGAATAGTGGTTACCTTATTAGCTTATAATGCTATTTTTATGCCATTGTTAACATATGGAATGGAAACAGGATATTTTAGGTTTGCTTCAAAAGAAAAAAATACTCCAGTATTTAGTACTATAATAAGTTCGCTTATAGCTACCTCAGCTCTCTTTTTAGGACTTATCTTTGTATTTATAGATGATATATACGTATTTTTAGATTTAAACATTAAAAGGGAGTATATAGTATTTTTAGCTATAACAATTGTTATTGATGCAATTTGTAGTATACCGTTTGCTAAGCTTCGACTTCAGAGTAAAGCTAAAAAATTTGCTCTTGTAAAATCAATAAACATAGGATCAAATATTTTCTTTAATATTATATTTCTTATACTATTTCCATATTTGGAAAGAACATTTAGTATTAAAATACCTTTTTATGATTTATCATATGGTATAGGGTATATTTTTGTTGCGTTTTTATTGTCAAGTATACTAACTCTTATACTAATGTTACCAGAGTTTATATCAGAAAAATATAGATTTTCTAAAGAATTTTATATTAGAGTTATAAAATATTCTTTGCCAATCCTTGTTGTAGGAATAGCAGGAATGATAAATATAAATTTAGATAAAATATTACTGCCAAAATTATTGAATTCAGAAGAAGCATCAGCTTTAACTGGTATATATGGAGCAAATATAAAATTGGCAGTAATTATTACTCTTTTTGTACAAGCATTTAAATTTGCCTTCGAACCTTTTTTCTTTTCAATACATAAAGGAGAAGATTCAAAACAAATATATATAGGAGTATTAAACTTATTTACTGCTTTTGGATTGTTTATTTTTCTAGCAATAATGTTTTATATAGATAAATTGATTTTTTTTATAGATCCTGCATATCATTCAGGAGTAATTATACTTCCTTGGGTACTTATGGCAAATTTATTTAATGGAATATATTATTCACTTTCATTATGGTACAAATTAAGTGATAAAACTAGGTATGGAGCTTATATGGCAATATTGGGTTCAATAATAACAATAATACTTAATATTGTGTTAATACCTCGTATAGGCTATATGGGAAGTGCTTATGCATTATTTTCTTGCTTCTTTGTTATGACAGTTACATCTTATTTATTAGGTCAGAAGTATTTTAAAATTAATTATAACCTTAAAAGAATAGGATTATATTTTACTTCTGCACTAAGTATATTTTTTATAAGTAAATTAATAGTAAATGATAATATATGGTTTCAAATGATATTAAAAACTCCATTATTACTTATTTTTATTATGATAGTGATGTATAAAGAAAAGCTTTTAATGTTTAAGAAAGTATAATGTAAAATAATGTATCTTAGCGAAGTAAATCAATAATATAAAAAAGATGAAAGTTAAAATTGTAAATAAATCACAGCATCCTTTACCTGAATATAAAACAGTAATGTCAGCAGGTATGGATTTGAGAGCAAATATATCAGAAGTTATAACTTTAAAACCTTTAGAGAGAAAATTAATTTCTACAGGTTTATTTATAGAATTACCAGAAGGATTTGAAGCACAAATTCGTCCTAGAAGTGGTTTTGCTTTAAAACAAGGAATTACAGTTTTAAATACTCCTGGAACAATCGATGCTGATTATAGAGGAGAAATAGGTGTAATATTAGCAAATATTTCAAATGAAAATGTTGATATAAATGATGGTGATAGAATATGTCAGATGATTATCAATAAAGTTGAAATGGTAGAATTAGAACAAGTTAAAGAATTATCTGATACAGTGAGAGGTGCAGGTGGATTTGGTCATACAGGAAAATAAAATATAAAACAATGAAAATAATAATACCAATGGCAGGAATGGGGAAGAGAATGCGTCCTCATACATTAACAGTGCCAAAACCTTTAATTAAAATAGCTGGAAAAACAATTGTAAGACGTCTTGTTGAAGAAATAGCAAAAGTATCTGGAGAGAAAATTGAAGAAATTGCATATATAATTGGAGATTTTGGATCGGAAGTTGAGAAAGAACTTATTGAAATAGCAGAAGAACTTGGTTCTAAAGGAAGCATTTATTATCAAACAGAAGCTTTAGGTACAGCTCATGCTATTTATATGGCTGAAAAATCTCTTAGTGGAAATGTAATAGTTGCCTTTGCAGACACTTTATTTAAAGCTGATTTTATTTTAGATAAAGATATAGATTCTGTAATCTGGGTTCAAAAGGTTGAAGATCCTTCTGCTTTTGGAGTAGTTAAAATAGATACAGGAAATAAGATAACTGACTTTATTGAAAAACCTAAAGATTTTGTTTCTGATCTAGCCATAATAGGTATATATTATTTTAAAGATGGAGATAGATTAAGAAAAGAACTTAAATATATAATAGATAATGATTTAAGAGAAAATGGTGAATATCAATTAACCAATGCTCTTGAAAACATGAAGAATGATGGTTTAATATTTAAACCTGGTGAGGTAAAAGAGTGGATGGATTGTGGTAATAAAAATGCCACAGTATACACAAATCAGAGAGTATTGGAATACCATAAAAATGATGATTTAATTAGTGAAAATATAATTAGCATTAATTCAACAATTATTAAGCCATGTTATATAGGTGAAAACGTTGTAATTGAAAATTCAATAGTTGGTCCACATGTTTCTCTAGGTTCAGGATGTAAAATTAGAAACTCTGTAATAACTGATAGTATAATCCAAGAAGATGCAACAATCAGTAATACTGTATTGAATAATTCTATGCTTGGAACATCTTCAATTATTAACAAAGAAAAAGTTGAAGTTAGTTTAAGTGATTATAGCGTAGTTGATTGTAGTTTATAGATTATTATAATGAGAAATATTTACCTAATAATTTTACTATTATTTTCTTCGTTTACTATGAATTGTTTTGTTATGGGAAAGTCAGAAGTTGGCTTTATACATAGCAAACAAAAGGATATAAATGAAAGTAATAAACTTGAATTTCAATATTCATTTATTGAAGGAGTTAAGTATAAATTATTAGGTGAATATAGAAATTCAATAAAGTGGTTTAAACGTTGCTTAAAAATAGATAGGAGAAGTTCAGCTGTTAGATTTGAGTTAGCAAATATTTATATAATAAATGGAGACCTTGATAGTGCTATGCAATTATTAAGAGATGCAATTTACTATAATTCAGGTAACAAATGGTATAAACTTCAATTAGCTAATGTATATAAGCAAAAATCCATGATAAAACAGGCTTGTAAAATATATAATGATTTATATAAAGAAGATTCTGGTAGAATTGAATATTTATATATGGAATCAGAATTATTTTTAAGCATAGAGGATTGGAAATCTGCACTTAAAGTATTTGAGTTAATTGAAAGAGAACAAGGTATAAGTGAAATAATTTCACTTGAGAAGTATAAAGTATATATAAAACTTGAAGAGCCAAAAGCTGCTCATAAAGAGTTAAATAAGCTTATTAAAAAATTTCCTGAAAAGACTGAGTATTTGGCTATGTTGGCCGAAGTGTATATTTCAAAAAATAAAAATAAAAAAGCAATTAATATCTTTAATAAGATGCTAGAAATTAATCCTGAAAATGGTTATGTATATTTCTATATAGCAGATTATTATAAGAGCATTAATAGTTTTGAGAAATTTAAAGAGTATGTTGATATTGCATTTGCTAAATCAAATGTTAATATAGAGCACAAAGTTCAATATTTAATAAAGCTATACTTATCGGCTGATAAGATAAATATTGATAAAAATTTTATAGGTATGATTTTAAATAAATTATTAAAAACATACCCCAATAATTTATCAATACTTTCATTACAAGTTGATATATTAAAATCAGAAGGAAATATTAATACTGCAAGAGATATTATAGGTAAGATGTTACATATTGATAAACATCAATATAAAACTTGGGAACAACTTTTGTTATTAGATAATCAAATTAATGACTTTGTATCGTTAAAAATTCATAGTAAGTCTGCTATTGTGTATTTTCCAGATGAACCATTACCATACTTATTTAATGGGATATCTTATTTATTAGAGAAAAAATATAGTGAATCGTTTAAGATTCTATTAAAAGGCGAAAAGAATGTAATAAATAACCCTTATTTAAAATCGCAGTTCTATTCATATATAGCTGAATCTCTTTATAATCTTAATAGACAAGAAGAAGCTTTCGAATATTTTGATAAAACTATAGAAATAGACCCAAATAACATATCAGTATTGAATAATTATAGTTATTATTTATCAGAGGCCAATATTAACTTAGATAAGGCTGAAAAAATGATTTCAATATGTATTGAGAAGGAATTTGATAATCCTACCTATCTTGATACTTATGCCTGGGTTTTATTTAAAAGAGGTAAGTATAGTGAGGCATTGTTTTACATTAAAAGGGTAGTAGAATTAGATAAAGAAAATTCGTCAATTCTTATGGAACATTTTGGTGATATATTATATAAGAATAATAAAATTGAAGAAGCTTTAAAAGCTTGGAAAAAATCTAGAGATTTGGGAAATGATAGTAAAGAATTACAGCAAAAAATACTTAAAGGTAAACTAATTGAATAATTATGAGGAATATTAAGCTTATAGTATATACTATTTTATTAATTAGTTTATTTTCTTGTTCAACAATTAAGGAAATTAAACATGAAGTAAAGACCGAGGTTAAGTTAGCCCCTATTTCTAGAACAAAACTCGTTAAACTAATAAGAGATAGTTCCTTGAAATTCGAATCAATTAAACTTAAAAAGTTATCTATAAAAATTAATGATAATGGTAAGATTAATAAGTATAAAGGTTCAATGAGAGTTATTAAAGACAGTTCTATATGGATATCTTTGAATGCTGCACTTGGAATAGAAGCCGTTAGATTAGTTTTAACAAAGGATAGTGTTTATTTCCTTGATAGATATCACAAAGAATATTATAAAGGAGGATATGAGTTTTTAGAGGATAAGGTAGGTGTAGATTTAAATTACACTATTATTCAATCACTACTTTTTAATAATTTGATTAATTACGAGGCGCAAACAGCAAATACAAAAATAAAGAAATTTAATTCCACAATTAATGATGGACAGTATGTTCTTAAATCTATGAGAGAACGTAAATTAAATAGAAAAATTAAGCAAGCTGAGCGTAGGTTAAATAAACATAAGCTGTTCTCTGTTATTTATCAGGAGAATTTTATAAATCCTGAAACATTTAGAGTTAATAAGATTAATATAAAGGAAATATATAGAAACTGGCTTATTGATGTTAGTTATTCACATTTTAGTAGAAACAAAAATAAATTATTTCCTAAGCAGGTTTTATTTGATTATAAATCTTTAAGTTCAAAAATTTCAGTAAAAATGAATTATTATGGCCTTTCATTTACAAATAAAATAGGATTACCATTTAGAATACCTTCAAATTATGAGTCGATTAAGTAATTCATTCTATAGATATGTAATTATTGTATTTGTAATGATAATTACATGCAGTAATACATGTGGTCAGTCATTAAATAAGTTACGAGCTAATAAAAAGAAGATAGAGAAAGAAATTAACTATCTTAATAAATTGCTTAAAACTGGAGAGAAAGATAAAAAAGTTACTTTAAATAAGATAGTAATTGTTAATAGGCAAATTCACAATAGAGAACGATTAATATTGAATATTGAGAAAGAAGTAAAAACTTTTGAAGTTGATATAAAAGCAAATAAACATGTTATTAATGATTATTCACTAAAATTAAGTAATCTTAATAGACAGTATGCATCAATAATTTATAATTCGTGGCTTCATAAATCAAGAAAAAATAAGTTAATATTTATTCTTTCGTCGTATGACTTTAATCAGGCATATTTAAGATTGAAATATCTGAGACAATATTCATATTATACTCAAAAATTAGTAGGTGATATATCAAATTTAAAAGGAGAACTGATTAAACAAAATGCTGATCTTAAAGCTAAATTATTACAGAAAGAGCAGCTTGCAAAGTTAATAAGTAATGAAAAATTATCTTTAGCGCGTGAAAAACAAAAGCATAATAGATACTTCTCAACACTAAGTGCTAAGGAAAAATCACTTAAGAAGAAATTAAAAAAACAACTTAGAGCACAAGCTAAATTATCATCTAAAATTAAAAGAATAATTAAGTTAGAGGCTAATAAAAAAAGAAGGCGTTCTCTTAGTGAAAATAATCTAAGTAGAGACTTTGCTAAAAATAAAGGAAAATTACCATGGCCTACACATTCCGGATTTATTTCTTCTAAATACGGTGTACATCCACATCCTGTAGCAAAGAGAACAAAAGTTAGAAATGATGGTATAGATATTACTACTGAAAAGGAAAGTAAGTGTTATTCTGTATTTAATGGAAAAGTTAGTGAGGTTTTTAATTTTCCTGGATTAAATAATATTTTAATGATCAGACATGGTGAATATTTAACTGTATATGCTAATCTCTTAAAGGTATTTGTCCGTAAAGGAGAATCTGTTAAAACAGGTCAATCTGTTGGATTAATTTATACCGATCCAGATGAAAAGAAAACAGTATTAAAGTTTCAGGTTTGGAAAAACAGTTCAAAACAGAATCCTAGTCGTTGGTTGTCAAAATAAGGCCATTCGTCAAACAGTTCAAAAAGCTATTTTTATTTTATTTATAATTGTTCTGTAATTTGATAAAAACGCCCTGTTTTATACTTTTGTATTTAAGTTAAAAAAGTATAAATACATATATCCTGAACAACGTTTGATAACTATATAAAGTATAATATATTAGAACGTTTGATTGTTGAAGTGATTCTGAATATCTTTAATAAATAATTAATGTTAGTTAATTTAAACATAAGATTGTCATCGGTAGAGGAGAACATGAATAGAGTTGAGGAGTTCGTAAGTAATATAATGGCTTCTTTTGGAATAGATGTATATCATCATGGAAAAATTTATGTAGCAGTTGAAGAAGCTGTTTCTAATGCTATAAGATACGGAAACAAAAATAATCCGAATAAATATGTTACTGTTGAGTTTAATCTTTGTAATAGTTATTTTGATTTTTCTGTAGCTGATGAAGGGGAAGGTTTTGATTGTAATATTGTTTCCAATCCTATTTCTTCTGATAATGAAGATGAGAGTAGAGGCATGTTCCTTATGCAAACATTATCAGATGAATTAATATTTAAGGATTCTGGATCGAAAGTGATAATGCGTTTTTATAATAATGTGAAGAGTATCGCATAATGATAGAATTTAATTTTGAAGATATTGATGAACCAAATATCAATATCGATTATATCTCTGAATGGATAAAACAAGTTATAGAACTTAATAATAAGAATGTAGGTGAGTTAACCTACATTTTTTGTTCTGATGAATATTTACTTAATATTAATAAACAGTACTTGAATCATGATTATTATACAGATATAATAACATTCAATTATTGTGAACAAGATATTATTAGTGGAGATTTGTTTATTAGTCTGGATACGGTTTTAGATAATTCTAAAACGTTTGGAGTTTCCTATGAAAGTGAGTTACATAGGGTTATTATACATGGAATTCTACATTTAATAGGATTTGATGATAAGACAGATGAATCTCAAGAGGAAATGACTCGTCAAGAAAATTTGTCCTTAGAACTTCTTAATAAGTGATTTAATATCTATTTTTGCTCAAAATTTATCTTATGAGTGAGTTATTGCCAATATATGATGTAATTGTAGTTGGAGCTGGTCATGCTGGTTGTGAGGCTGCTTGTGCATCTGCAAATCTAGGAGCTAAGACATTGTTAATTACAATGGATATGAACAAGATAGCTCAGATGTCGTGTAATCCTGCTATGGGGGGAATAGCAAAAGGACAGATTGTTAGGGAGATTGATGCGCTTGGTGGGTTTGCTGGTATTGTTACAGATAGATCCACTATCCAGTTTAGGATGCTTAATAGATCAAAAGGTCCTGCAATGTGGAGTCCTAGAGCGCAATGTGATCGCATATTTTTCTCTAATGAATGGAGGAGAATTATTGAGAATACTGATAATCTTGATATTTGGCAGGACTCTGTTACATCGCTTTTAATAGAAGATAATACAGTTAAAGGTGTACATACCCAACTGGGTTTAGATATTTTATCTAAGAAGGTTATATTGACTAATGGTACATTTTTGAATGGTCTAATGCATGTTGGAAGTGTTAGTTGGGGTGGTGGACGAATTTCTGAGCCATCTTCATTTGGACTTTCAGAGCAATTAATTCAACATGGTTTTAATTTGGGGAGAATGAAAACTGGTACTCCTGTTAGAATTGATGGTAGAAGTGTTGATTATTCTAAAATAACTGCACAGCACGGAGAGACTGATTTCTACAAGTTCTCATATTTGGATAAAGGTGTTAGATCAAGTCTAAAACAAAGACCTTGTTATATAGCATTTACAAATCCTGAGGTTCATGAAATCCTTAAAACTGGTTTTGATGATTCACCTTTGTTTAACGGTACCATTAGAAGTATAGGACCAAGATACTGTCCTAGTATTGAAACTAAGCTAGATACATTTGCAGATAAGGATAGACATCATTTGTTTCTTGAGCCAGAGGGTGAGTGGACAAATGAATGTTATTTAAATGGATTTTCTTCGTCATTACCATGGGAAGTACAATTATCTGCCTTAAGAAAAGTAGAAGGCTTTGAGAATGTACGTATATATCGTCCAGGTTATGCTATTGAGTATGATTATTTTGATCCAACTGATTTGAATCATACATTAGAGACAAAATTTATAAATAGTTTATATTTTGCAGGTCAGATAAATGGGACAACTGGTTACGAAGAAGCTGGAGCTCAAGGTCTTATGGCAGGAATAAATGCCTATCTATCTGTTAGTCAGAAAGATAGCTTTGTTTTAGGAAGAGATGAAGCCTATATTGGAGTTTTGATTGATGATCTTGTAACAAAGGGTGTTGATGAACCTTATAGAATGTTTACTTCTAGAGCGGAGTATAGGATATTATTAAGACAAGATGATGCTGATGTCAGACTAACTCCTAAGGCTTATGAACTTGGTTTAGTTGGAGATAATAGGTTAGATTTATTAAATTCTAAAGTTGCTCTGAGAGATAGTTTGATTGAGTTTTGTATGAAATATTCACTTAAACCTTCATATATTAATGATAGATTAGAGGAACTGGGCACTAGTAGATTGAAGCAGGGGGTGAAGTTAAAAGATGTGGTGTTAAGACCTCAGATTAGGTTGGTTGATCTTATAGATAGTATTCCTGCTTTGAAGAAGGAGGTTGATAAAATCGATAATACTAGAAGATTTGAAATTGTCGAAGCTGCTGAAATTCTTATAAAGTATTCTGGATATATAGAAAGAGAAAAAGTAATTGCTGAGAAATTAAGGAGATTAGATAATTTGAATATTGAAGGAAAATTTGATTATGTTAATCTAATTAATTTGTCAATAGAAGCTAGACAAAAGTTGTCAAAAATACAACCCAAAACAATTGGACAGGCTACGAGAATATCTGGAGTTAATCCCGCAGATATAAATGTGCTCTTGATTTTATTGGGTAAATAATTTAGTGTTCCACGTGAAACATATTTAAATGCGATTTGATAATCGCATTTTTTGTTTTTCAATATTTTGTATATTGTGAGATGTTTCACGTGGAACAAAGAAAGAATGATTTGTTATGAAAATTGAAAGAGGAAATATTGTAGATGTTTTTAATAAAAGGATTTTTAGCGGTAAAATCCACTTTGATGAGAATGGGATATTTAAAATTGAAGAAGAATCTGGTAGTGAATATGAGAATTATATAATACCAGGTTTTGTAGATTCTCATATTCATATTGAGAGTACAATGCTGCATCCATCAGAATTCGCCAGAGCTGTCGTTAAGAATGGAACAATTTCTGTAGTCGCAGATCCTCATGAAATAGCAAATGTGTGTGGAGTGGATGGTGTTGATTTTATGGTTAAGAATTCAAATGATGTTAATTTTAAGTTTTATTTTGGAATTCCCTCATGTGTTCCAGCAACTCCATTTGAAATATGTGGTGGAAAGATAGACTCAGAAGATGTTGAAAATATGTTTGCATCTGGTAGATATTTCTTTCTGGGGGAGTTTATGAATTTACCAGGAGTTATAAATAACGATAAGGAGTGTATAGGGAAAATTAATGCAGCCCATAAATACGGAAAACCAATTGATGGGCATGCTCCAGGCGTGTCTGGTGATGATTTAAGAAAGTATGTTTCAGTTGGAATAACTACAGATCATGAATTCTTTTCTTTAGAAAATTCAATTGAGAAGATTAAAGCAGGAATGAAAATTCAAATCCGAGAAGGTAGTGCTTCTAAAGATTTTGATGACTTGTATATGCTTATAGATATGTATCCAGATCAGGTTATGTTATGTACTGATGATAGTCATCCAGGTGATTTAATAAGATTGGGGCATATAGATAAGATAGTCAAAAGAGCTGTGAAGAAGGGGTTGGATATTTATAATATATTAAAAACAGCTTCTGTTAATCCGGTATTACATTATGGTTTAGATGTAGGGTTATTAAGAGAAGGGGATAAGTCAGATTTTATAATTGTTGATAATTTATCTGAATTTAATGTGTTAAAGACGGTGATTAATGGAGAATATGTTTTTGAAAACAGTGAATCAAATATAGAGTCTATCTTAAAAGATGTGATTAATAATTTCAATACTCAAGAAATATCACTTAAGGATATAGTTGTTAATAATATTGAGGATTGTGAGTATATCAAAGTTATGAATGTGTCTGATGGTTCTTTGGTTTCCAATAAGATTTTAGTTAAGCCGAGTATAGAAGATGGGGGTGTTATTTCTGATGTTGATAATGATATTTTAAAGATTGTCCTTCATAATAGGTATTCTAAACAGCCAGTTCAGGTAGGTTTTATTAAAGGATTTGGTTTAAAAAAAGGCGCATTTGCTAGTTCTATTAGTCATGATTCACATAATATTTTGGCTGTTGGAGCTAATGATGATGATATTGTGTTAGCTGTAAATAAGGTTGTGAGTTCGAAAGGAGGATTATCTGTTGCTTGTGAAGATAATGTAGATATATTGGAATTACCTATAGCAGGATTGATGTCAGATAAAGATAT
>Ga0193964_1000503_pt1 | contig 18895 bp, 10 predicted proteins | sample FB_7_MG_FD_140323 | JGI IMG/M metagenome (GOLD analysis project Ga0193964, IMG submission 140323) | Microbial mat bacterial communities from the Broadkill River, Lewes, Delaware, United States - FB_7_MG | ecosystem: Environmental > Aquatic > Freshwater > River > Microbial mats | place: USA... | reverse complement strand
TGCTGAGCAATATGCTATTCAGACTGGACAGCATCCAGCAATTACAACAGAGACAAATATTACAAGATATAGACAACAATTAGATAAAATTGGTTTTTCATTTGATTGGTCGAGAGAGATTCGTACTTGTGATCCTAAGTATTATAAATGGACACAATGGGCTTTTACTCAAATGTTCGAGCATTATTTTAATAATGAAACTCAAAGGGCAGAGTCAATTGCTTCTCTTGTAGAAATCTTCGTTAAAGAAGGAAATAAGAATGTAAATGCAAACTGTTCCGAAACTGAGATTTTCTCAGCTGATGATTGGAATGCAATGGATGAAAAAACACAACAAAGACTATTGTTAAATTACCGACTTGCTTATCTTGCTGATACAATGGTTAACTGGTGTCCAGCACTAGGTACAGTTTTGGCAAATGATGAGGTTAAGGAAGGTTTATCTGTTCGTGGTGGACATCCTGTAGTTCAAAAGAAAATGCGTCAGTGGTCGTTAAGAGTTTCTGCTTATGCTCAAAGATTATTAGACGGATTAGATACTGTTGATTGGACAGATTCTTTAAAAGAGATTCAGAGAAACTGGATTGGTCGTTCACAAGGTGCTGAAATTAGATTTGATGTTAAGGATTCAGATATAGCACTTGATGTATTTACAACTCGTCCTGATACAATTTATGGAGTTAGCTTTATGGTGTTGGCACCAGAGAGCGATTACGTTGCTCAGTTGGTTACTCCTGAACAAAAGCAAGCTGTTGCTGAGTATTGTGAGTATGTATCTAAACGTACTGAAAGAGAAAGACAGACAGATGTAAAAGTAGTGACTGGTGTTTTCACTGGTTCATATGCTATAAATCCTTTTACTAATGAGGCAATTCCAGTATGGATTTCCGAATATGTGCTTTCAGGATATGGAACAGGAGCTATTATGGCAGTTCCAGCTCACGATAGTCGTGATTATTCATTTGCTAAGAAATTTAATTTACCAATTGTTCCTGTTATTGACAATGGTGAAGAGCATAACTTAGAAGAAGCTTCATATGATGCAAAAGAGGGTAAGATGATTAACTCTGGCGATATCACAGGTATGGATGTTAAGGATGCAATTGCTAAGATTGTTGGAGACGTTGATGAAAGAGGATTAGGTAAAGGGAAGATTAATTATAGATTAAGAGATGCAATCTTTTCTCGTCAAAGATATTGGGGAGAACCTTTCCCAGTATATTACAAGGAAGATTTACCTTATATGCTTGATGCAAGCAAATTACCACTTGAATTACCAGAAGTTGATAAATATCTACCAACGGAGGCAGGAGAACCACCATTGGGTCATGCTAAGAATTGGGAAACAGAAGAAGGTTATAGATTAGAATTAAATACAATGCCTGGTTTTGCTGGGTCATCTGCATATTATTTACGCTATATGGATGCTCATAATGATGAGGCATTAGTTGGTGAAGAGGCAAATAACTATTGGCAGGATGTAGATTTATATTTAGGTGGTGCGGAGCATGCTACTGGTCACTTAGTATATTCTCGTTTCTGGAATAAATTCCTATATGATATTAACGAAGTGTGTAAAGATGAGCCATTTAGAAAGCTTATCAATCAGGGAATGATTCAAGGTCGTTCTAACTTCGTTTATAGAGTACAAGGTACAAATCAATATGTATCTCTTGGACTTAAAGATAAGTACGAAACTACAGAGATTCACGTAGATGTTAACATTGTTAAAAACGATGTATTAGATACAGAGGCTTTCAAGAACTGGATGCCAGAATATAATGATGCAGAGTTTATTTTAGAAGACGGTAAATACCATTGTGGATGGGCTGTTGAGAAGATGTCAAAATCAATGTTCAATGTTGTTAATCCTGATCTTATCGTTGAGGAATATGGAGCAGATACACTTCGTCTTTATGAAATGTTCTTAGGTCCTTTAGAGGCTCACAAACCTTGGGATACTAACGGTATTGATGGTGTACATAAGTTCTTACGTAAGCTTTGGAGATTATATTTCAAAGATGAAGCATTTACAGTATCTGATGAGGCTGCTACCAAGGAAGAGATGAAAGTTCTTCACAAGACAATTCAGAAGATTGGTCATGATATTGAGAAATTCTCTTTCAATACATCTGTTTCAGCATTTATGATTTGTGTTAATGAACTTAATTCACTTAAGTGTAATAAGCGTGATGTATTAGAGCCAATGGCAGTATTAATTGCACCATTTGCACCACACATTGCTGAGGAGCTTTGGAGTATGTTAGGTCATACTGAATCGGTAACTAAGGCAGAATGGCCAGAGTTTAAGGAAGAATATCTAGTAGAAGATTCTTATGAATATCCAGTATCTTTTAATGGTAAAATGAGATTCAAGAAAGCATTCGCAATGGATATGTCTAAAGATGATATAGCTGCTGAGATTGTTAAAGCTCCTGAAGCTCAAAAATGGATAGAAGATAAAACTCCTAAGAAAATTATTGTTGTTCCTAAGAAGATTATTAATATCGTTCTTTAAGGAATAGAATTAGAATATATAAAGCGGCTCTGAATGATGAATTCAGAGCCGCTTTTATTTAAAGAAGTATCTCTTCCATTATTATCAAAAGATCTTTTCTAATAGTAATGGAAGATATTTGTTTCTCCCCAAATATTCATATACTTTCGCAACGGTAAAAAAAATATTACCATTAATTTATATTTTAAACCATTAAAAAGTTAAGTTATGTCTGAATACAAAGAGATGTGGAGAGAAATGGGAATCGATTTAGAAGCTCACGATTCATTATTGAGAGTACTGGGAAGTGCATATAAAGATATATACTTACGACAGCAGAACCGACCAAAAGGAATGGAATACTTTGATTTTGTTGTACGCGAATTACACGGCTTTAGAGTTAAAGAATTAATGGAAGCCAGAGAACAAGGTAGAAAAGTAATAGGCACATTCTGTGTTTTTGTACCAGAAGAACTAGTAATAGCAGTAAATGCAATTGCTGTAGGATTATGTGCAGGAGCTGATATAGCATCAGATGCAGCAGAACAATATGTACCACGTAATACATGTTCTCTTATAAAGTCGGCATTTGGTTTCAAATTAGCTAAAGTTTGTCCTTATATCGAGGCTACCGACCTTATTGTTGGAGAAAATACATGCGACGGTAAAAAGAAAGCATTCGAGCAATATAAAGACGTAGTGGATGATTTATACGTAATGGATCTGCCACAGATGAAATCGGAAGTGGGAAGACATCTTTTAAAAGCAGAATATAAACGCTTTGCTCGTAAATTAGAAGAAATAACTGGAAATAAAATAACAACAGAATCTCTAAACAGAGGAATAAAAATAGTAAACGCAAAAAGAAAAGCAATAAACAGATTAGATAGTCTAAGAGCTGCTTCATTACTACCAATTTCAGGTTTAGATTCTTTGCTAACAAATCAAGTATTCTTTTACGACGATCCAGAACGTTTCACTGCATCGGTAAATGCTATTTGTGATGAACTAGAAGAAAGAATAGCAAATAAAGAAGGCGTTTGTCCAGAGAATACACCACGTATCATTGTTTCTGGTTGTCCAATGGCAGTGCCAAACTGGAAACTTCCTCATGTTATAGAAACTTCAGGAGCTATTATTGTTGGAGAAGAAATGTGTACAGGAGTACGAGGTACAAGAAATAATGTAAATGAAGACGCATCAACATTAGAGGAGATGTTCGATTCAATTACAGATAGATATTTCAAGATAGACTGTGCAGTATTTACTCCAAATACTGACAGACTAAACCATGTAAAAGAAATGGTAAAAGAATATAAAGCAGACGGTGTTATTCATTATGGCTTACAGTTCTGTCAACCATATGCACACGAGGCTATGAATATGGAAAGACTTTTAGAAGCTGAGGATATTCCAGTACTATCAGTAGAAACAGATTACTCACAAGAAGATCTAGGTCAGTTAAAAACAAGAGTTGAGGCTTTTGTAGAACGTTTACAAGACTAAGCTATGATTCATGCAGGTATAGATATCGGTTCTCGTACAATAAAATTAGTTGTAATGGAGGACGGTGTCATAAAGACGAGTAAAAAGACCGAGAATACTTTTAATACCATCGAGAACTGTAAGATTCTCCTTGATGGTATACAGTATGACAGTATTACGGCAACAGGTTATGGTCGTCATTTATTTAATGAGCATTTTGGTTCTAATGTAATAAGTGAAATTAAGGCTTTTACAAAGGGAACACATTATCTTTTCCCAAACTGTCGAACTATTCTAGATATAGGTGGACAGGATACTAAGGCTATCTCGATGGATGGCAAAGGGCGAATTAAGAAGTTCGAAATGAATGATAAATGTGCAGCAGGTACTGGTCGTTTTCTTGAAATTATGGCAATGGCTCTTCGTTTCTCTTTACAGGAATTTGGAGATAGAGCGCTTGAGGCTGATGAAGCAGAAAAGATAAACTGCATGTGTACAGTATTTGCTGAGTCGGAGGTTATATCGCAGTTAGCAAGAGGTGCCGATCGTAGAGCTGTTGCTAGGGGAATAATCCAGTCGGTTGTTAATCGTTCTATTACTCAGCTTAAAAAAGTTGGACTTACTGATGATGTCGTGTTTGTAGGTGGAGTAGCTTTTAATAATGGGGTTGTTTCGTTGCTAGAGCAGAATTTAGGTTCTCCTGTATTTATTCCTGAAGATCCTCAAATTGTCGGTGCAATAGGTGCAGCTTTGGAGTATTAAGATTTATATAATAGATATATGTAGCGGTTCTGAATTAATTTTTGGAACCGCTTTTTTAGTATATGTAATCAATATATTGTAAAATAATTTATTTGATACCTTTGTTTTAACAGTCATTTTTTTGTTAATTAGCATTTCTGTAGAATATAATAAAGAATAATATCAAATACTACAAAATGAAAAATACACTCCTATTTACAGTATTACTTATTGTTGTCACAAGCATAAATTGTTACTCTCAAGGAAAATTTGAGAAAGCATATTTTATTGATAATAATGATAAAAGAACAGAATGTTTAATCTATAACAACGATTGGAAAAACAATCCAACTAGTTTTAGATATAAACTAGATAAGGATTCTGGTATTCAAAGAGAAACAATAGATAATATAAAGGAATTTGTATTGAATAATAATATTAAATTTCAGAGATTTGTTGTAGATATTGATACTTCAAGTACAGATGATGAAAACTTAAGTAGACATAGAAGACCTGATTTTAAAACAGTGACTATATTTCTTAAACAACTTGTTGAGGGAAAAGGCGATTTGTATGAATATGAGAATGAAAATGGTGTTTATTTCTTTTATAGTGTAAATGATACTGATTGTATGCAATTAATATTCAAAAGGTATATGGGATCTAAAAAGGTAGGAAATGTTCTTTGGGAAGCAATTAAAAAGAATGTTAGATTTAGGCAACAGATATTAATGGATTTGAAGTTCGATGATTTAAATGAGCAAGATGCTATGGGTCTTAAATATATAAAGGAAGATTTGGTAAATTGCTTTGTTACATATAATAAATCTGAAAATTCAAAATATAACCTCCTTGATATATCAAAAAAGAGAGATTTGTTCAATTTTGGAATTAGATCAGGAATTAGAACATCATCATACTATCTAACAAGTACTATTTCTAACAATAGTGATATTGATTTTGGAAGGAAACAAAACATAAGTATAGGTGTGGAAGCAGAGTATGTATTACCTTTTAATAATGACCAATGGTCAGTATTTATAGAACCTACTTTTCAGTATTTTAAGTCTGAAAAGGATATTATTAATACTAGTTATGATATAAAAGATGGAGAGGGAATAATGAATTATAAATCATTAGAAATACCTATTGGTTTGAGATATAATTACATTTTCAATAAACAGTCTAAATTTTTTTTTAACATTATTTATGCAAGAGATATACCTCTTAACTCAAAGCTGGAATTAAATATACATAATGAGAGTAATGAAATAAAGATCAATAATTCAGGAATATTTTCTGCTGGTATAGGATATTCGTATAGTAGTAAATTTAGAATTGAATTCAGACAAGTAATATCTAGATCGATGCCAATTGAGGCTGGTTACTGGAAAAATAGTTTTATGTCTTCGTCAGTTATTTTAGGATACAATATTTTTTAATAAAGTTATGGTATAATATATGAGTTTATTAAGCGAGATTATCTCAAGATAGAATCTCGTTTTTGCTTTATATATATTTATATGCATTCCCTAGTTCTTTATAATCAGGTATAACTGAAACATTTAGTTTGTGTTGAGTATTTATTAGTACTGCTTATTTCTACGTATGCGCGATAGTTTATTAATAATTGTAGGGAAACAAATATTTCCATTGGTAGAATTTTACAAAAATGCGGTACTGAATTAATCATTTAGTATTATTTCGATTAAATATAAACAATATAATGTAAAATAAAACAAATGATCTATAGTTAGGATAATTATTATTAGTATTTTTATATGGATTAATTCGTAACAAAATTCCTATAAAATGAAGAAAAGATTACTATTTACAACATTGCTTATTATTGCTATAAACATTGCTTGTTATTCTCAGGGGAAATTTGAGAAAGCATATTTTATTGACAATAATAATAAAAGAACAGAGTGTCTGATTTATAATAATGATTGGAAAAATAATCCAATAAGTTTTAGGTATAAGTTAGATATGGATTCAGATATTCAAAGAGAGACAATTAATAATGTAAAAGAATTTAGCTTGAGTAATAATATTAAATTTCAGAGATATGTTGTTGATATTGATATCTCAAGTAATGATAATGGAAAATTAAGCTCAACTAAAAGGGCTGAGTATAAAAGAGACACTATATTTCTTAGTCAGTTAGTTGACGGAGAGGCGAGTTTGTATAGATATCAAAATGCTAACGGGATAAAGTATTTTTTCAGAATGAATGATTCTGAGTGTAAGCAATTAATTTACAAAAAGTATTATGGGAGTCAGGTTATTAATGGAATCTTAAAAGAGGTAATTAAAAAGAATATTAGATTTAAACAGCAACTTTTAAACAATCTGAAAAATGATGCTCTAAGTGCTAGGTATATTAAAAGTCTAAATTATAAGAAAAATGATTTAGTTAAATGCTTTGTTAAGTATAATGCATCTAAAAATGCTGATTATATTGTTTCTACAGGATTAGAAAATAGAAAAGTATTTGCTTTTGGTGTTAGATCTGGAATTAGAAATTTATCATATTCTTTAAAACAACTTCATTCTAGTCGAAATAATATCGATTTTGGAAATGAGCAGAATATTAGTATTGGATTTGAAGTTGAATGTATATTACCTTTTAATAATGGTCGTTGGTCTTTGTATATTGAACCTATATATCAGTATTTAAGATCGGAGGGAGAATCAGCTCGTGGTAAAGGTGTTCTTGATTATAAGTCAATAGAAATACCGTTAGGTTTAAGGTATAATTATAATTTTAAAAAGCATTCTAAAATATTTCTTAATATTGCTTATGCGAAGGACTGGCCTATAAATTCTAAGATTAGTATTGAAGAGCATAATAGGCATGAAGATATAAAAATTTATAATACGGGAATTATTTTTGCAGGTTTTGGATATGCTTATAATAATAAATTTAGTATAGAATTTAAGCAAGCAATCTCTAGGAGTCAGCAGTTAGTGATTGGAGGTTGGACAAGTGATATTATGTCATCATCTATTATTCTTGGATATAATATTTTTTAATAGAATTATATAGAATATATAAGAGAACTATTTTGCAAGATAGTTCTCTTTTTGTATTTAATTATTTAGTGTTATCTAGTTTATTTATATATGAGTATTGCGTGCATATTTAGTTAAATATATTGATGTTGACGGGTATTTATGCGTATATATGTTAAATAGAAATAGTGTTATGATAAATAAAACAGGGTTCAATATAAACTAAGTCAGTTACTTGAGAAGTGGGTTTTGATGGGAGTTATATATTAAGTATATTTGAGTTGTCAATCTTTTAATATGAGAACAATCTTGAAAATTGGGAAAAAGAATAAGCAAGATTTTAAGTTTTTATTCAATGATTTTTTTCCTTTGTTAGTACTATTTGTTGATAGATACTTAAACGATGAAGATAAATCTGCGGATGTTGCTCAAGAGAGTTTTATTCGTTTATGGAAATCTTCAAATACGTTTGATTCTAATGACAAGAGAAAGTCATTTCTATATACAACTGCTAGAAATATATGCTTAAATGAATTCAGACACGATGTGGTTGTTGACGAGCATAATACAGTTGTTAAGTGTTTAGATTCTGACATCTTTTTTAGAGATAATATTATAGAAGAAGAAACATATTCACTTGTTTACAGTGCAATTGATAAATTAGCTCCTCAATCAAAAAAAATTATTCTTTTATCTTTACGTGGATACGGGAATATAGAAATTGCAGAAGAATTAAATATTTCTGTAAATACTGTTCGTACACTTAAACAAAACGCATACAAGAAGTTAAAAAGTTTTCTGCACGATTATTTCTATCTCATTACAGTTTTTTTCTAATTTTTTTTCACAAGCCATTCATCGTTTTACCTTTCTCAGGTGTTTTACTATTAGGTGGAGTAAATTCCGGTCTCTAATTTTTTAGAACGCAAATATCGAAATGCAAGAAAATAAAAACATATGCAAGCTTATATCTAGGGAAATTCTTTTTGGATTAGACGATTCGGAGAAGAATGAACTACAAATATGGCTAAATGAATCTGATGAGAATGTAGTTTTATATGAGAAATTAATCTCTGAAAGCAACATTCAAGCATATCATCATAAAAGAAGTCGGATTAATGTAAAAGCTAATTGGAAAGTTATTGAAAAAAGAATATCATCCAAAAGAAGACTTTATGTAACCTCTTTAGTTAATTGTGCTGCTGTTGTTTTAATTATCTTTTCTTTTGTTTCAGTTTTCTATTTACTAAATAAAAGAATTGATAATAAGCATAACGTGTTAGCCCATCAGGTTATTAAACCTGGTTCTGCAAGTGCTCAGCTTATTCTTGCAGATGGTGATAAGATAGATTTAAGTAATAATGCTTCAAATAAACAAGTTGAATTTGCTGGTGGTGTTGTGGATAGAGATTCTGCTGTTGTTAAATATTTAAATAAAGAAACTTCAGAAGTTGAGAGGTATAACACAATTGTTGTTCCAAAGGGTGGAGAATACAATCTTCAATTAAGTGATGGAACTACAGTCTTTATAAATTCTAAAACATCTTTAAAATTTCCTATAGCTTTTGTTGGTAATAAACGAGTGGTTTACCTTGAAGGAGAGGCATATTTTAAAGTAGCAAAAAACAAGAAATTACCATTCATTGTTAAGTCAAAACATATGGATGTGCAGGTTACAGGAACTGAGTTTAATGTCAAAGCATATAATGATGATAAACAGGTTGAGACAACTCTTATTGAAGGCGGAGTAAATATTCTTTCAGGAGTAGATAAGAAAGAAAAAGTGATTTTAAAACCTTCTCAACAAGCTAGATATAATAGTATAGGTGATAGGTTAGTAGTTGAAAAAGTGGATGTGGATTTTTATACAGCATGGAGAAAAGGACAGTTTGTATTTAAAGAAGATAGATTAGAAGATATTATGAAAGTATTGGGACGCTGGTATGATTTTAATGTTTTCTATCAGAATAAATCAACTAGAGAAATTAAATTCTCTGGCAATATTGACAGATACGAGAGTATTTATTCAATTATTGATGTTATAAAGTGTACACAGAAATTAGATGTGGAAATTAAAGGAAAAACAATAGTGTTTATAGAAAAAAGCAGATAATACTGGCATATTATCTGCTTCGAAGGCTCTAGAGCCTTTGTTTAATTTTACTTACTTAAAGTTTACAAACTTATGAAAAAAAAACTAGTATGTGGCTATCCTTTTAGGAAAAACCACTCAAAATGGTTAATGACTATGAGGTTATGCTTATTTTTTATGCTTGGGCTTATGTTTCAAGTTTCAGCAGAAGTAACAGCTCAGAATGCTCTTGTAAGTGTTAATATGAAAGATGCTTCACTTGTCGAGTTATTAATTGAGTTTCAGAAAAAAACAGATTTAGTCTATTTTTATAGTGTAGAAGATGTGGAAGGTATTACTTTATCGGAGGTTTGTTTTGAAAATACTCCTGTAAAAGATGTTTTATCTTACGCTTTAATTGATACTGAATTGTATTATGAAATGAAGCACAATACAGTAGTGTTAAAGAAAAATAAGAAATTAAAAATATTTAAAGAACAGAAGAAGGACGAATTTTTGTTGAAAGGTATAGTTACCGATAATACAGGTGAACCCCTTCCTGGTGTGTCTGTTTTTATTATGAACAAATTCAAAGGTGTTGCTACTGATATCAATGGGAAATTCGAAATAAAAGTAAAAAAAGGTTATAAGCTATTATTTACTTTTGTTGGAATGAAAGGTCAGACTATTGTAGTAAAGAACCAAAAAACATTAAAGATAGTTCTTAAAGAAAATAAAGAAACACTTAATGATGTTGTTATTACAGGTTATCAGGTTATTGATAAGAGAGAGCTTTCAAGTTCTGTAGTAACTGTTAATGCAGAGAAATTAAAAGAGGGAGGAACTGTTAATGTTGCTAATATGCTTCAAGGTAAAATTTCTGGTTTATCTGTTCTAAACGAAACGTCAACAGTAGGTGCAGCTCCAAAAATAAGAATTAGAGGTATATCTTCAATTTCTGGAAATAGAGAACCACTATGGGTTGTTGATGGAGTAATCCTTGAGGCTCCAGTTCCTCTTTCTTCAGAAGAATTGAATAGTTTGGATAACGTTAATCTTATTGGTAATGCAATTTCTTCTATAAATCCTGAAGATATTGATAGAATTGATGTATTGAAAGATGCTTCAGCAACAGCTATTTATGGTGTAAGAGCTGCAAATGGTGTAATTGTAATTACAACTAAACGTGGTGAAATTGGAGATCCTAAAGTTAAGTATTCTACAAGTGTTACTCTAAGCGAGCGACCAGAATATTCACAATTAAATAGAATGGATTCAAAAGAAAGGGTTGAAGTTTCAAAAGAGATACAAGAAAGAGGTTTAGCTTTTAGAAATAATCCAGCATCAGTAGCTTATGAAGGTCTTTTGTATGATTATAATGCTAAGAGGATTACTTATTCAGAGTTTTTATTGAAAACTAAGCAATTAGAAGAACAAAATACCGACTGGTTTGATGAATTATATAGAACTTCGTTGTCTCAGAAGCATGGCATAACTTTTTCTGGAGCTGATAAAAAAGTAAACTATTATTTTTCTGGAAAATATACAGATAATAATGGAACTTTCAAGGATAATAGTTTGAAGCAATATAATGCTTTAGCAAAAGTGGGAATGAACCTTACAAAAAAGTTATATGTAAATGTACAGTTAAGTGCATCTAATAGTGATAAAGAATATCAACATTCTTCAATTAATCCTTATGCGTATGCATATAACACATCAAGAGCAATTGCTTCTCATAATCCTGATGGAAGTTTATCATTTTACAATCAGTCTCAGGGAGCAGGTATTCCTTTAGTTTTCAACATACATAATGAGTTGGAACATTCAGGAAAAACAATAGGACGTCAATATATGAGTTTTAATACGAGTGCTAATTATAAACTCACTAAAGATATAAAGATTGATGGATTGTTTAGTTATTCTAAAAGTACTACAAAGCAAGAAGAATGGTTCGATGATAAAAGTTATGCTGCTTCAAAATTAAGAATGAAGCCTTATGGAGTTGAATTTCCAACATATGATGAAAATGCACCATTTTATAAGACTCAGTGTGAATTGCCTTATGGTGGGTTATTAACAAATAATAATACTGATAATACATCTTGGACTGCTAGAGGTACAGTTAGTTATAATAAAGATTTTTATGATATTCATAATGTGAATATAGTAGTTGGTTCTGAAATGAGATCTAATCACTATGAAGGTCTTTCAACAAGAGAATATGGTTATCTACCAGAAAGAGGTCAAAATTTCTCAAATATTGATTTAATTAAATATCCTGCGCACAGACAGTTAATTCAGAGTTACCCTAATAGTGTTACTAATAATAAGACTAATATAGTTTCTTTCTTTGGCATATTTACATACGCATATGACAAACGTTATATAGCTAATTTTAATGTACGTGCTGATGGGTCAAATAGATTCGGTCAAGATGATAGTAATAAGTTCTTACCAGTATGGTCTGTTTCTGGTAGATGGAATGTAAGTCAAGAACATTTCTTAGAAGATTTTAGTTGGCTAAATGATTTATCTATTAGAGCATCTTATGGAGTTCAGGGTAATATCTCTTCTGATCAGACACCTAGTTTAATCGTGAATCTAGGTTCAATGGATCCTAATTCAGGATATTATAAATCTACCTTAAACAAATTACCTAATCCATATCTAAGATGGGAGAAGACTAAATCTTATAATTCTGCTATGGATTTTAGCATTTTGAATGGACGAATTTCTGGTTCAGTTGATTTATACTATAAGAAAGGTGAAGATATGATTATCAGTAAGAGTGTATCACCTACTACAGGTAGTAGTAATATGGATATTAATGCAGGTAATTTAGAGAATAAAGGTTTTGATTTAACTTTAAATTTAGTACCAATTAGAACTAAAGATTTTTCTTTAAATATATCTATGAATGGTGGAAAAAATATAAATAAGGTAACGAAATCTGGTGTTACTACAGATTATAATTATAGTGATTATATTGATGGTTCTGCTGTCCTTCCTGGATATGCAATAAATTCATTCTTCTCTTATAAGTTTGGAGGTCTTGATGAGAATGGTTTACCTACTTTTAAAGATATAGAAGAATTTAAATTGGGCGACCAAATTTTTTCAGAAGACGGAACTCCAGTTTTAGATGAAGATGGAAAACCTACGTATGAGAAAATAGCTCTTACAAAACAGGAGATGTATGATAAAATGTTTACTTATTCTGGGAATAGAATGGCAGATATTGTTGGTGGTTTTTCTTTAAGTGCTAGGTATAAAGGTTGGTCTATTAGTGGATTGTTTTCATATTCTCTGGGAGCTAAAATGAGACTAAATGATTTATATAGTAATAGTGGTCAATATTTACCTCGACCTCAGCAAAATATGGATGATATATTTGTAAATCGTTGGAGAAAACCAGGCGATGAAAATTTTACTAATATTCCAGTATTAACAAATAATCCTATGCCTGTTAAGGATATTCTAGGAAGTAATAGAGATGTTGAGATTGCAAAAAATTACTGGGCAATGTATAATCAATCTGATTTAAGAGTTGTTTCAACAGATTATTTAAAATTACGTAATCTTACCTTAAAACATTATGTTTCAGGAGATATCTGTAAAAAAATGCATGTTTCAGCTATTGATTTTAGATTCGAAATAACTAATTTATTCACTATAAAAGACAGTGCATTAAGAGGTCAAGATCCGCAACAAATGTCATTTGGTGGTACTGGAGCAACACCTCCTACATCTACTTATACTTTTGGTTTAAATGTAACTTTCTAAATAATTAAGATATGAAAAAATATATATATATAATACTCGTAAGTATTATAACCTTTTCTTGTACTGAGGACTTTCTTGAGGAGTCTGATAGGGACAAAGTGATTCCAAAAACTGTTGAGGATTACAGTCAATTATTGTATGGTGAAGCTTATATAAATGATAATTCAATTGCTTCAGTTGTTAGATATATGACTGATGATGTAACGTCAAAAACTGGTAAAAAAGGTTGGTTTGGTGTTACGGATAAAAGAGAATCTGTAGCTGGTTATTATAATTGGCAAGCAGAACCTGAATATAACTATTCTGTGGGTATTGCTGAAGATAAAAATTGGGGAGATTTATATCATTCAATCCTTATTTGTAATATTGTTTTGGATGTAGCAGATGCATCTGATGGTTCAGAAGCAGAAAAATCACAACTGAAAGCAGAAGCTTATTTTGTTAGAGCTTTTGATTATTTCTTGCTTGTTAATCTTTTTGGAGAACCATATGTTAATGGGGCTGAAATGGGAGTTCCAATTAATGATTTAATTGGTATGGAGGATGTAAGGTTCACCCGCTCGACTACTGGTGAAGTGTATACTAGAATTAAATCTGACTTAGATAAAGCTATTGAGTTATTCGGAAAAGTTAATAGTAAGCCAACTATTTTTAAGGGAAATCTAAAGGCTTCATTATTATTAGCATCAAGAGTTGCTCTATATACTAAAGATTGGAAATCAACTATTGAGTATGCTGATGATTTATTAAAAATTTCACCAACATTAAAGAATCTAGATAAGGATTATGTAAATAATGAGCCATTCATTAATCGTAAAAATCCAGAAATTCTTTACACTTATGGTTATTATTATGATGGTGCGTTCTCACAAAGTGCTACTTATTTCTTTACATATTCTGATGAAATAGATCAACTACTATCTACAGATGGAGATATTAGATCAAGAGCGTTCTTTAAAATAGTAACAGGATATTATGGTTCAACTAGTTTGGCAAAAAGTGATGTTGCTGATGAAACAGGTGCATATGGTTATGCATTTAGAACAGCAGAAGCTTATTTGAATAGAGCAGAAGCTTATGCGGAAATGAAGAATATTTCAGGATGTATAAATGACCTAAATTATTTAAGAGCAAATAGATTTTCAAAGAGTGCTGATGTTTCTGCAACTACACCAGAAGAGGCTCTCGAGCTTGCTAGAATAGAAAGAAGAACAGAGCTGTGTTTTGAAGGTCATCGTTGGTTTGATTTAAGACGTCAAGGCTGTCCAAGGATTGAGCATAAGTTTATGATAGATTATAAAAATGTAGGAATGCATGAAGTTTATGTATTAAATGAAAATGATGCGGCATATACTTTACCTCTTCCATTAGCTGTTTCAGAAATAGAAACAACGATGAAAAATATTAAACGTCCAGTTAGAAATCATATAAATAAATAGTTCCATGAAAAAATATTTAATATTAATTTTTGCCATAGTATTTATGTATGGATGCTATGATTCGGATAATATTTCTTCAGAAGTAGGAGAAAATAAACTTGATCCGAAACCAAGTAGTGATCCTTTAGATCAATCTATTTATGAGTTCTTTGAAACTTCTAATTCTACAATATCATACCAATATGATACTTTAGAATATCAATGGAATTTCAATAGAAATTATAATATTTACGTGCTTCAAGAAAATAGAGAGTATTTATTAAATGGAGTGAAGTATCTTAATAAAGTATTTGGAGATGCTTATTCTGAAGACTTTAAGAAGAAGCATTTCCCACCTAGAATATTTTTAGCTGATTCTTTAAATATTGGAGATAATTATTCTAAGATATTAGATATGGTTTCTACTTCTGGTAATAATCATATAGCCATAGGTAGAATTAGAGAAAATTTATCTACTGCTGATTTGACTCTTTATAAAGCTGATATTAATGCTACTTTTTGGGGAGGGTATTTATATAATAATGATAAACTTCATATACCAGATGCTTTCTTTGACGTATGTAAAGATAAATATGATGCAAACTTTAAATACGCTGGAGCTTTTCCTGAGTTTAAAGGTTTAGCTAGAGATGAAATTGATACTAAATTAGCAGGTTTTTGGGGAGCGAATCCGGCAACTACTGATGATTGGTATTATATGTCGCCTACTGAATCTGTGGATATATATCAATATATATTTAAGATTACCTCAACGGATATAGGAATTATTCAGCCTATTTTAGACACGTATCCAAAAATGAAAGAGAAATATACTATTCTTACTGAATATATCAAAAAAGATTTCGGTATTGATTTACAAGAAATCGGAAATAATAAATAACCTAACTCTGACCTAACCTTTACAATATAAATTATTGTTAATTTAAAATTGTTAAAATGAGAAAAATTACACTAGTGATTGCCATGTTTATGGCGATTACTATGACATCAGAAGCACAATTAATGAATTTGTTTAAGAAGAAAGCTAAACCTTCTTTAAACATGTCTAAGCTTAAAAAAAGTAATAAACAGAAGAAGTATTCTGATATAATTACAAAAGATGCAAAAACTACAGATGGTATGTTTAAGCTTCACATTGTGAAAGAGAAGCTTTATTTTGAAATTCCATTGAATCTTCTTGGAAAAGATATGTTAATTGCTTCTAAAATATCTGAAATTAGTAATAATAGAGATAATATTGCTGGACAGATGCCTCAGAATCCTTTGCATATTAAATTATCGAAAGATGATACAAAGGTTTATATGCATGAAGTAATGACAAATGTTGTTGCACCTAAAGGTGAGAAAATTAATATCTCTCTTAAGAAGAACTTCATTGATCCTATTATGGAAGGATTTGACATTAAAACATGGAATAATGACTCAACTGCAGTTGTTATTGATGTTACTAAATTCTTTAAAGGTGATGTTAAGTCTTTAAGTGCATTAACTCCATCTGGTCCTTTTGATGCTTTCTTTGGTATTAGAAGACTGAAAGGAACTTTAAAAGGAGATCTTTCTACAATTACAGGTGTAAAAGCTTTTGAGAATAATATCTCTGTTAAGAGTAGAATGGTTTATAAAACAAGTGGTAATTCGTTTACAGCTAATATGACCAGAACTATTCTTCTTTTACCTGAAAAACCAATGAGATATAGAGTTGCTGATAAAAGAATTGGTTATTTCTCTGAAGGAAGATACTTGTTTAGTAAAGAAAATGATGCAATGAAGAGATTCCGCATTATTGATAGATGGGATTTACAACCTAAGCCAGAGGATACTCAGAAATTCTTAAGAGGTGAATTAGTTGTTCCTGCTAAGCAAATAGTTTACTATGTAGATAATTCTTTCCCTGATGAGTGGAAAAGATATATCAAATTAGGTATTGAGGATTGGCAAAAAGCTTTTGAAAAAGTAGGATTTAAAGATGCTATTGTAGCAAGAGAATTCCCAACTAAAGAAGAAGATCCAAACTTTGATCCTGATAATATTAAATATACTTGTTTTAGATACGCTGTGACACCTACTGCAAATGCAATGGGTCCATCATGGGTTGATCCTCGTTCAGGTGAGATTATTAATGGTTCTGTTTATTTTTATCACAATGTTCTTAAGCTTGTTCACAATTGGAGATTTGCTCAGACTGCAGCAGTTGATCCTCGTGTAAGAAAAAAGAAGTTTGATGAAGATGTAATGGGTGAGTCGTTACGTTATGTTGCTGCTCATGAGATTGGTCATACATTAGGTTTAATGCACAATATGGGTGCTTCTTATTCATATCCTGTAGAAAAATTAAGAGATCCTAAATTCTGTGAAGAGTTTGGAACAACTCCTTCTATTATGGATTATGCTAGAAACAACTATATTGCTCAACCAGGTGATGGTGTTAAGAAATTGACTCCTCCATTGTTAGGTCTTTATGATTATCATGCAATTAATTTTGGTTATAGAATTTTCCCATCAGCTCATACTGCTGAGGAAGAGAAGCCATTCTTAGATAAGATGATTCTAGACAAAGCAGATGATGCAAGATATACTTATGGAGAACAACAAATTCTTCAAACCACTGACCCTCAGGATTTATCTGAGTCGTTAGGTGATGATGTTGTTGCTGCTTCTAGATATGGTGCTAAAAATGCTAAATATATCATGAACCACCTTATTGAGTGGACTGCAGAAGATGGTGATAATTATGATCATTCTAGAGCTATGTATAGCGAAGTATTGAAACAATACAATCGTTATATGGGTCACTGTGTCGTTAATATAGGTGGCGTTTATAGATATGAGCCAGTTGTAGGTGAAAAGAAACAAGCTTATACTGTTGTATCTAGAAAGAAACAAAAAGAAACTGTTAAGTTTTTCTTTGAGCAATTTGCTGATCAACCAACTTGGATGGCTCCTAAAGATGTAGTTAAGCATTTTGAGAGTAATAATGAGATTACTGCTGATTATCAAGGTATGATGATTCGAGGTTTATTAGGTCTTACTTCTCGTGTAGCTTGGGCTGCTAAGATTTCTAAAGATCCTTATACTTGTGAAGAATATCTTAATGATATTTATAAAGGAGTATTTGCTAAGACTTTTAAAGGTCAGGCTCTTAATAGATATGAAAGACATGTTCAATTCCAGTATGTTCGTGCATTAGCAACAAAGATTGAATTGTTTAAGCCAGAAAAGTCTAAGAAGAAAAGAGGTTTTGCTAATTTCTTTGGAAAAGAAGAGGCTATGTGTTCTTGTGGTTTAAATGCTCATGCTCATGAGTTAGCTGAAGAACATGGTTTTGCACATGAACATGGTTTTGGTGACAATACTGCATTTGAGGATAATCATATGATTTCTAATCCTAAAATGTCTGAGTTATTCTTAACTATTACTCCAGAGATTCATGCTACTTTAGTGAAAACAAATAAATTACTTAAGCGTAGTATTGCTAAAGCTAAAGGTGCTGACAAAAAGCATTATGAGTATTTATACTATGAATTAAATAAAGCTTTGAATAAATAATATTTGTGAAATAATATTTTTAAGAGGAAGGCCCTTTGTGGTTTTCCTCTTTTTTTGGTATGTCTGGCAAGATGATTTCAAGGATTGGTACCATCATAATCAACAGTTTTAGTAGACTCACTATTATAAGAAACATACATGCCCTTATGCAAATTCTTTATAGTTTAGGAGTGGAAAAATACTAAAGTTGGATATTAGCTTTATCAGGGAATGGACATTGGCAATATTCTGTCTGTTCTAAAGGAGCCATAAATGGTCTATATTATTTGTCGTTAAATTAATAGAAATTAAAGAATTAATTAAAATCAGCACTTT
>Ga0193964_1000499_pt1 | contig 19001 bp, 12 predicted proteins | sample FB_7_MG_FD_140323 | JGI IMG/M metagenome (GOLD analysis project Ga0193964, IMG submission 140323) | Microbial mat bacterial communities from the Broadkill River, Lewes, Delaware, United States - FB_7_MG | ecosystem: Environmental > Aquatic > Freshwater > River > Microbial mats | place: USA... | reverse complement strand
TAATTAATTCTACACCATACGGTTGCGATTAGTCGCGTTCACTATCGATTCACCCGTTTATTGTAGACCGCCATATTATTTTTAAAAGAAGATTTAGATGTTTCCCTTTTCACATCAGGTAACGGACTCTTAGAGACAAATTACCGTCTAGATTTATTTATAGGAATTGTTATCCCTACCAGCTTTAAAATTGTTTATTTATTTAGTTTTAAGTTTGAAGTAAAAAGTTACAGGAAATTTAGTCTAAAAGACTCATTCGCCGTGTATATTCACTCATTAAGAATTTTTTATACTTATCATGATTATGAATATGTGTACTTCTAAATAACGTTACTTCGTTTTCTTTTCGTTGCCGCTCGATACTCCCATTATTGTTCTTGACGCATGTCAAGAATTATTCTCCAAACTACACATACAGCCTCCGTTAATAATCTAATAAACCATATTACTTCTCCTTTAAGAATTGTCAAATTAAAATATTAAAACCGTGTCATCACAATTTTAATATATATTTAAAAACTGTTTTAAACCTCTGCAATTAACAACATATTAGTTTATCAATTAATTAATTTCAATATAAAAGAATGGACATAATATGAGCGAAAATACATTTGATAATGTATTAAATGAAGTGCCGATACCCGATGTATCATCATTAAATACATCGCCCAATACATCATATAATTCATCTCCTATTGTAACTGGTGAGAACTTAGACATAGACCCAATAGGAATGAGTAGTTATACTAGTTATAATAAATTTAGATTAAAATCATCAAATTCTGATTATGCACAAACACCTGTGTTTTATATGTTCATGACAGCGCCTAGTTTAAATATGGATGGTAATAATCTATCAAATTCAAAATTTCTTCAACAAATGTATACTGATTTAAAAGGAAAAAAACTTTTAGACATGTTATCATATGGTATTGAAGGAAAAGAATCTATAATGAAGATGTTAACAAATAGAGCAGGTGGTTTTAGTTTAAATGATACATCTTCACAAACAAGAATAATCGGAGAAACTTGGACTAAACTTAAACAAGTATATTTAGCTGAAGATAACGATAGTAGATCTGCAGGTACATTAACTATAGAGTATTCTGAAAAACCTGGAATACCTGTAACTAAACTTCATAAAGCATGGTATGAATATGCACAAGGCGTAAGACGAGGAATGTTTTCTCCTCATGAAACAGTCTTAAAACAAAGAGCAGTAGATTATCAAGCTTCTATATATTTTTTCCTTTGCGCACCTGATGGAGAAACTATTGAATTCTTTTCTAAATATACAGGTGTAATGCCTACAGCTGTCCCTTATAGTTCCTTTTCAGGTAAAAAAGCTAACGGTGACAGAATAAAATTAAATATCCCCTATAGTTACTCATATAAGGAAGATTTAGAACCAGAGATACTTTTAGATTTTAATATAGTAAATGGTCATGGCGAAGGATATTTTGATGGCATGGCGAAGGATATTTCAGATACAGCAGCTAGTATCTTAAGACTTCTCCCATTTACAAATAAATTTAATCCATCAGATCCATTAGAAGGTTTAGACATTATAGCTAGTGGATCAGGATTAGAAAACGTAAAAGCAGGTGCAAGTGGTGTATATATTGCTAAGAAAGAAGTTAAAAGTGGTAGCTCTTCATATTTTGTACCTATTATAAAATTTGATGATGATATAAATTCTCCAAGTGGTCTCAATTCAATATAGATTGGTTAATAAAAATGAGTGATAGCCTCCCAGAAGTATATCAAGATGTATACGGATATCAAAAAAACATCTTAGATCTAGGTAAAAATATATTCTTTTCAGATGAAGAAGTAGACGAATCAATTCTTAAAACTAGCTTAGTTGGACATTTTACTGAATGTTTAGGAATGAGTTTAAAGAATGGTGTCTTTCATCGTAACTCCTTAAGAGACGAACTCTTTATAAACACAGCTTCATTCGATTCTTCTATTTATGAATTTGCTAAATTTTATGAAGTTGATATTTCTTATAGTAATCCTGCAAGAGTTGCTATATCCGTAGCGATTAAAGAATCAGATATTATTGACTATGGAGACATTGAAGATAGTAATATTGTACTGACAATAGATAAGTCTAGTCCTTTTTTATTTGATGATATTAATTTCTTATTACCAAATTCAGTAAGAGTTATAGCTTCTCCTAACTCAAGTATTCAAGCAAATAATATACTTACTAAATCATATTCGTATAATGCAGAGTATGATTTAACAGATTATAATTTAGAAGAATCTTCTATAACATCTCCACATGTAAAAATATGGACAACAGTTGTAGATGATGTTAAATGGGTAATGCTTCGTCTAGAACTAGTGCAAATAAAAAGTTCAGTGTCATATCATAATGTATTTACAACAGATGTAAATGAAATTATTTTATTTGACTTATCATTTACAGATCAGTTAGCTGGTTTTACAGTTCATCAAAAAGATTCTGACAGCTCTTTAGTATATAATAGAATAGAGCATGGTGAATTTAATGGAACTGAAAAACCTAGCGGTAAATCAGAATACTTTTATTACTCTTTTCCAGATGAAAAATCAATACAAGTCTACTTCGGAAGTTCTCCAGATTTTAGACCTATCTTTGGTTCATCTATAAAATTAAATGTATTTGAAACTCTTGGCCTATCAGGTAACTTCTCTTACACAGGGAATATAAATGTTCAACTTAATGTTCCTGACGAGTATATTGCAGCTGGTAGAAAGAAACAATCAAATATTAACATGATTGTTAAGAATCTAGAAGATTCAAATGGTGGAACAGACAGAAAAGATATATTAGAAATAAAGAAAGAAATTATTAAATCAAGTTTAGTTCGTGATTCTTTAGTATCTAATATTGATTTAAGTTATTTTTTTGATGGAGAAATTTCTAATGCAGTAACTAATAATGGTAAAATGACTTTTATAAAGAAACGTGATGATATCATAGACCGTATTTTTGATGCTTTTGTGCTATTAAAAGATGTAGATGGCACAGTAGTTCCAACAAATACAGCGAATATTTCTATTGATTATCAAACATTAGAAAAGAAAAATTTTATTATAAAACCTGGAACTATTGTAATTTATGATGAGACTCAGCAATTTTACAGACTATTGAATGACAACGAATATCCTGAAATGTATATAAATAACAAAAATTCATTTGTATACTCTATACCGTACTTATTATATATTAAATTAGATCCTTTTCCTCGGATAGTATATTATCGTACAGATGTAAATGATAAGAAGATTCTTAATTTTAATAAATATGGAAAAGCGACTAGTTTTCCATATGAGGTAATGATAAATAGTATTAATATTGAGAGAAATAGTTTATACGATAATTTTTATAATTTTTCTTTAGAAATGTCATCAACTTTAGATACTGAGTATCAAGATTTATTCAAAATAAGAATGGTACTAAAAGATAAGAATGCAGGAAATATTTATGGCTGTATTGATTTAGAAAAGGCATCTTCTAGTTCCACCCAATATCAAGCAATAGTTTTATCTGATGATAAAATAAATAGTGATGGATGGATTGAAATAAATAACTCAGTAAATAATCCAAATACAATTAAATCTGCATCAGGAGAAACTGTCGGATCAATAGTTCTTCCTGAAGAGTTTTATATTGAAGTTACAATATTGTTTGATGTTAACAAAGCGAAAGAAAATGATATTGAAATCCCATTAGAGTTAACTAGTAATTCTAATAGAATGATTTACAGTGCAATGAAAGATTTAGGCGATTCATCATTAGATAGTGCTTATGGAATTGTTGCTACTTTTGAAAATAATGACGATGAAAGTTACTCACTTCATACATCATTATTAGAGTTTATGTCCTCTAATGTTAGTATAAACTCTAATGCAATATTTTTATTGAATAATATTGCGTTAATAGGTACAAATTTTTATTCAGATATTACATCTAGTTTTACTATAAATAGAACACTTCAATTATACGAAGATATTCTAAAACAAAATATTGGAAGACTAAGCAATAACACTAGACTTAATCTGAAACTTTTTAATACATATGGTGTTTCTAAACATTTTTCGTCAGATAGTACAAATCTGTTTATTGAAATGAAGATTAAACTAAATGGAAGTCTCACTAGCACATTAGATACCCAGATTAAGACAGCTATATCTGAGTTTGTAGATAGTATAAATGAAACTAATTATCTATCAATGTCTAATATATCAACAATGTTAGAAACAAAATTTTCCGAAGTGCATTCTATAACAATAGTTGGTATAAATGAACTTGGTAGACAATCCGTAGAACGTGTAGTAAATGAGACTGACAATTTTACTACGCAAGAATTGATAGATTATGTTCCTGAATATCTATCAGTTAATCTTGAAAAGAGTAATGGACAAATGGTTCCCTCAATTAATATAACCTATTCTTAACGGACAAAAATTATGAAAGATTTTTTAAAAGCAGATCGCGTTTCTCGTCGTAAGAACATTCGTAGTTTAAATGCAGAAAACGTTCTTAAGCGTATCAATGAAGATAACGCAAATATTACTGATGTGGATAATACTACAGTTATTAATGAATCCTATACGGATAGAGCAGATACACTAAAGCGTAAAGGTGAAAGAAAACGTCAACTTACCAGTGACCGCCTCTTAGCTGAAGAGCATTTAGACTCTCTTTTCATTTCAGCCCTAACAGGTATTGTGCTGGAATCGCTACCTATTGACGACGAGATTGTTGATAGTGAAGATAATTATATTTATCAAAATATTAAAGGTTTTATTAGTGAAATGTTCGATGATAGAATCATTTCAGTGAAGGACTTTGTAAAGAGTGAATCGGCTGTTGTAAGATCCTTTGCAAATAGCGTTATCTCTGAAGAATCTGATTGTGATGACGATAACTCTAAAGAAAAGATTACAGATATTATTAAAGCTAAAGCTAAAAAAGTAATTGAAGATGAAATTGAATCAGAAGAAGAAGTAAATGCTACAGTGGCTAGTTTAAAAGAGTCTACAGGCACAGGTACAGGTCTTTCAGGTTTCCGTAGACGTCGTGGAAATCCAAGAGTTTCTTTTTTTAGGTCGTTAATTAATGAAAGTCTAAAAGATGTAATTGAATCAAAAGAAGATATTGATATGGAAGCAGCTATGGCTGAAGCTTCAATTAAATATACTCTTTTAGAAACATTTAATACTATGAATATTATTACAGATAGAGATATTCTATTAAAACGATTACGTTAATAATTATATCCCCTATACCAATTAAGGTATAGGGGATTAATATTTTATGTTTAACTAATTAAGCTTCTGGATCTGGTTGAAGCTCTTTAAGTTGATCTTGGAGAGAAGTTTTCTCGTCATTAAGATCTTTAAGCTGTTGTGCTGGAATGTTAATAATGTTAAATTGACGCGAAATACCATCTACAACATTACGGGCAAACGAGCTAATATCCATAGCGGTACGCCAGAGCCAATTATGACTTACATACTCATTTTGACCTTCAGCTTCTTTTGAATATGAAACAATTTGAGCAGAACCAGGATTTGTTGGATTTTGTACTGCCGCAATTGCATAATATAAATCATTTTGCTTACAAAATTCAACAAGTTTCTCTTGTACTGCTAAGAGATGCTCACTGAAAGCTAAATCTTGTAGCTGTTCTTCCGTCATTTCAGTTACTTCTTCTTCAACAACTTGATCATTAACTACTTCTGTTACGATTTCTTCAGCCATTTCAGGGGTTACTACTTGTTCTTGTTCAGACATTTTTTTCTCCTTTTAATTTTACACATAAATTTGCTTGACTTAGCAAGCTCCGATAAAAATTAGCATACATATTCAATGTATGCGATCTCGCCTTTAATACTTTCTACCATTACTTTGAAAATACTTGGTAGAAAGAAATGATCCAGATCTTTGATATCTGGGACCAAATGATAAATTTCTTCTTTTTCTTTTCTAATTTCTTCATTTTCTTTTTCATATTCTTTTAATCTTTCATAAAGAACTGTAAGAAGAGGGTCAATAACCAGTGATTGAATGATAAGAAGTTTTTGATCAATCACTAAAGCGAGTTGTTCTTTACCTTCTTTACTATCAATATCATCTAATAGCTTATTTTCTTTAATAAGACTTTCTAATCTACTATTAGGAAAATTTTCAAAAGTATCTTCAGTAATATCAATTTTGAGTTTAAATACTGGTTTATTAGGATTAATAAACTTTCTCGAACGATTATTTACAAAATCAATACTATCTGAATTATCAATACATTTTGTTATTTCGCTAATAATAAAATCAACAGTGAAATAAGAAGATAAACGTTTTCTAAATTTGGTTATTCTACGTATTACTTCTTCATCTTTTTCTACTTCATTTAAAGTTTCTAGAGGGTTCATAATTACTTCCATAAATATTCAATAGAATCACCACTTATCGAGTGATCTGGTTTAATAATAACATTTCTAATAATCTCATTTCCTACACTATATGGTAAAGTTATATGCGTCCCATTAGATGCCGAAAGAACACCATATTCTATAGGTATATTTCCACTCTCAATATCTTTCAATATCATGCTAGGTTGAACATTTAATATTCCAAAATCAACTGCCATTCCGGTTATATGTAAAGAAGCTGAATGTCCAGAAGCTACATTAATTGATTCTCTTGGTGACATTAACGCATTAACTATTTGTAATATACATAAGTCAGATAACTCAGGATATTTATTCTTGTAAAAAACAACTATAGGTAATAGAATTTCGTTAAAAAGTTTTTTTAAATTATTGACTTTTTCAGGTGTTATTATGGGTTTTTCATAACCTATTTTAGTTTTTATAAAGTTATTTAATCTAAATTCACTTTCAATACATCTATTACTTAAAGTTGTTTTATCATGGAATAGACTATTATTATTTGACACTTCTGTTATGATTTCTTCAATTATTTCGTCTGATATTGAAGGATGATTTATCCCTTTATTTCGAGACATTTCTTCTAATTTCTTAAATGACATTATTTTTATTTTAATAATGTCACTAAGGCCACTAAGGCCACTATAACCACTGTCAGAAGAAAGATCATCAGGCGCTAACGAATAATTCAATAAATCATTATTTGATATTTCTAATATATTTGTTATATTTTCCAATTTAATTAATTGATTTGATAACATGCTTTCAAAGACTTTTTCAAATCTTTCTAGAAGCTCTGATATTTCAGTATTAGCATTATCTTTTATTTTACAGTCTTCTCTTTTATAGATACTCATAATCTTTTTAAACCCCCCCAATAAATATAATTTTTATTATTGAGTTTTTCAGCGTCTATAGCAAAATATTTTAAAACCATTCTACGTTTAAGTACTAATGCTTCTTCCTCAAATACTGATAACTCAGCATTCTTTAATATTGCTTTATTCTCTAGCAATTCAGGAATATCTTCAATATTTGTGTAATACTGTTCTAATTTACTTTTCAGTAAAATAATTAGATCAGGAATTATAGTTATATCTTCCATTATCATACTCCTTCATTAAAGTCGAATTCATCAAAGAAATCATTTCTTTCAAGAAAGCCAACTATAGTTGAAGCATTTAAATATGTTTTATCTTTTCTTAATGTATCTTCATCTTCAAAAATATATCTAAGATCAACGGTTCCAGTTTTTATATAATGAGGAATATCTGATAATATAAAAGGAAGTTCATCAGCACTTTCGTATGTATTGGTATACAAAGGATTTTCTTCCACCATTTTGTATTCAAAGTCTACCTGTAATGAGATGATATCTTCATTTATTAAATTCTCATCTAATTCATCAAAATTATAAAGAAGAATATCTTGTGATTCAGTAACAAGAATTTCCGCCAAAGTTCTTCTTTCTTCTTTATCTGGACTTTCTAAGAGGTATTTTATTAACACTCCTCCCTCTTCACCTTTATTATATGTCATAGTTAAATTAACTATATTAGTAAAGATATGGTTAACTCTACCATTATTATTTTCTAATAACATATCTAAAGTTAATCTATCTTCTTTGGAATCATTATTATTTATTAAAAAGCATTTGATAAATTTTAAAGAAGATATTCTTATACAATTGTCTTCTTTATCATCAGACCAATTTAAAATAGCTAAACCTGGATCTAAAAAGTTATTAAGAGATGTGTCTATATTAAACCCTATATCTTTTATATTATTAAAGTACTTCTTAAGTAGCGCAGGTTCTAGGTTATCCCATATATCTTTTTTAAATTTTTTAATTATTTTTTCAGGAGTATAATCAAAGTTAGATGTAGTCATAAATGAATGACTACTATTCATTTCATCCTGACAATACTTTAAAAAAATAGATTTAGAGATAGAATCCATTCTGACATTAGAATCCACCATCTCTAATGCTGATACCTCTTTACCTTTGTTAAAAATCTTTTGTAATGTTTCTTGTGTTCTTTCTAATAAAGATAACTGTGGAGATTCGACTATATCGTCTATAACATAATCATATGAGCATTCTAATGACATATTCCGTATGATTCTTAATACAGATGATACTATCTTTTTTGAAACAAATAATTCTGTAGTGTATTCAGTATACACTTTATTATCTGATGATATGTCTGCTTTATTTGTATTAAATAGTGATAAGACATTTTCTTTATCAGATAATTCTGTCATCGATGTTAATCTTAAAAGACCAGCTAGTTTTTCAAAGGAATCAAAAGTTAATTCATTAAAATACTTTTTTGTCAAGACATCTATAAGCTCTACAGACCTCCCAACTCCATTACTACTAGCTTCCTCAGTAGATTCTAATGTAGATAATATTGCATTAAAAGCGTTATTATGTTTTTCTATTTTTTCAGAATCTATTCCGCCATATAGACGTTTTAGAGAAATACCATTTACTGAAAGATTAGATGTAGACATAATTATTTATCTACCCTTTTCATTCTAAAACCAGCAGTAATTTCTATTCTTGGTCTTAAACTATAATATTTTGTAGAAACAATATTGACAACTTGAGAGTCATCTTTCCATAAAACTCCCTTTAAAGCATCCAAAACAGCTTTATCATAATTATCAATATCTGGCTTCTTTTCAGGACGTAAGTGCTTCATTTCCATTAAAGCTAATTTAATTCTACTAGTACTAATTGGTGCAGATTTATATACATCTATCTGAATTTCGATTTCACCTTCCGCTAATACAAAATCATCATCTAAAAGATCTATTGCATGTTTTCTAAAGGTTGCTTTCCAGTTACGTATTTCCTTCGGATCATACATAACAACGCCTTTACCCTTACCCATAGAAGACGCTTTAGCTCTTTGTTGTGCTTTAGGGTCTCCAAAAACAATGAAGTCTATTTCAAACCAAGGATTTACTTCATTGTTTTCTTCTTCAATTCTTTTAAGTGCTTTCTCAATTTCCTTATCGGTAAATTCTTTTTCTAATATTTTTTTCGATATATCTTTCATATTATAATCCAAATATACTAGTTAAAGTACTGTCTATTGTATCTCTAGCCGCACTTACAATGCTATCATCAAAACCTTGGACTAAAGCTATTTTATTAGCAATACTACCACTAAGGTGATCTGATATATTCGCAGACATAGATGCTAGTCCGGCCATATTATCAAGCATTGCAGATAACCCTATATTTTGTCTTAAGAGTGCCATATTAGATGCAACTGCTAATGTTGGATACATATCCGTTACAACCATATTTACATCTATTGCTAAAGGGAGTCCATTTGAAGCCCATAAGCCATCTGATCCTCCTCGAATAAATGTAAAACTTGTTACCATTCCCATGTCACATGACATAAACCCAGGGGAGTCTAGTCTAAGTAACATTGGTGCTTTAAAACTATCAGGTTTCGTTTGTATTGGAAGCGACATGGCTAATAACATTAAAAACGGTGCATAAACATGTTCAAAGATAGAAGCTGGATTACCATAGGGAGATACAAACTTAAATGCAATATTATAGGATTTTGAAAAGGATGAGTCTTTCCATACTTTCGGATATATAATATTTTCTCCATTAACAACGGATCCCATATTCTCGTTTATACCACTCATTACCGTAGATCCTAAAGATTGGATGCCACTTCCGAGTGATTCTAATATAGTCCTTTCAGACATATCTGTGTTCTCATCACCTGAAGAAGCATTAGAATCTTTATTTGCCGCTGAGCCAGTAATAAAAGCTAATTCTTTAGCTTTATCGGATGCACCTTTAGCCATTGATGACAACATAGAGTCACCGACAGAGTTGGATGCTGATTCAGAAACAGATGTTGCAGAATCACAATAAAAGTGAAGACCTTCGGTATGTGCTTTTGATACATCAACGAATTTCTCTATATTGCTATTTCCTAAACCTAGCCCTAAAAGTTTTCCTGATACTTCATTTAATAGGACATTAGCAATACGTCTATAATTATACATATCTACTTCAAAACTATAGTATCTTAAGTCTCGTTCTTTAGATACACTTTTTGTTTCACCTTCATCAGCATAATAATCTTTATTAAGTGATGGCGTTGAAGTATCTGTAAGAAGTCCATCTCTATTGCTATCAGGGTTATCAACTATTAACCCTTTCATAGCTTCAAATTTCTCGGCTCTTAAAGAACCTTTTTTATATGAAGGTTTTCCTGGAATAATATTAAGAATATTTGCGTTATTTACTATTGTATCCCAAAATACTCTATTTGAAGGATCTGAGTTTTGAGTGTAATTAAGGGGTAAACCTACTATTTTATGGTTAAACCCATCTTTCTTTTTATCTAAGAGAGCCACATTATCACCCTTTCTTTTATAATTTAATTATTTACTTATATTAATTTGTTTTTTAAAGAGAATAAAGTAAGGACTATCTAACCTGAGTTAGATAGTCCTTATTATTTTATCCTTGAGCAATTTGCTTTATAGCTGATGGAACTTCCACAGATTCAGATGATCCGTCAAATTGAGATATACTTCTTTGAGCAAAGACATTAGAGTTATTAATTGTCTGATTCGATTGAGCAGGAGTACTTGTTTCTTTAATCGATGGAACTTCTACAATAACATTTACTGGTTTATTAGAATTCATAGCAGATATAGAAGTATTTCCGGCAATTTTCTCTAATAATGAAATTATCTTCTTATCCATTTCAGTACTTTGAGGGATACCTGAAGCAGCATTCATTACTGCTTGTGTACTTCTGTCTCTTTCAGAAAATCCAGAACCAGAGCTTTTATTAGTTTTCTTGTAATCCATTAAACTGACTACTTTACCACTAGCTAAAGCACCAGTTACTCCTGCACCGATAGCTCCAACTTTGCTAATAGACGGACTTCCACTTTCTTTATCTTTTTTAGTCTGTAAAGGTTTTAACTTAAATCCTAAAACTTTAGCAATAGTTAATGGTTCAACTAATCCTAATAGAATTTTACTAATAGCACCTCCTACAGCCATTCGACCTCTATCAGCTAAAGAAAGAGGTTTATGCATCTCAGGATTCCAACCAGACATATCTTCGGCACCCTTCCATGCTTTATAGCCACCATAAGCTGCTGTAGCACCAGTAACAGCTAATGCAATAGGACCAGCAAACTTTCCTAGAAGTCCTGCCATTTTAGATACAGGTATTTTCTTTGAAATAAAGTTTGCAATCTTTCCTGGATCAAGTTTAGAAGCAAAGTTTTTAGGAAGTTTATCTTTAAGGAAGGTTAGTCCTTTCTTAAGAAGTCCTCCTGACTTACTAACAACGCTTTTAGCTTTTCCCATAATGGAACCACTAATTACTTTAGCTTTTCCCTTAATACCTCCTGTAGAAGTACTTGAACCTCCTGTAACAGAATCAATAATACTATCTGTAGATCCTCCTTTATTTATAATTTCATTACAAATAATTTGATTGACCATCATATTACCGGAAGGATCGCCTGTTAAACTATTGTTTCCTCCAGTTATACTGCTCATAATCGAAGAAGCTCCAGGAATCTTACCTAATACTCCTTTTACCTTAGAAGCTCCAGGAATCTTACCTAATAGACCGCTAATTTTAGAAATACCGCCTTTAAGGAAGCCCCCTACTTTAGAAGCTCCAGGAATCTTACCTAATAGACCACCAATTCCTTTAACAACTTTGGAACCAGCGACAGCAGCGATAATAGGTGTAATTAGTCCAGATAAAATTGGACCGATAGCCATTATTCCCATCATTATCTTTTTGAGAAAGTTACCTGATGTCTCTTTAATATCTGATAAAGACTTAGAGGAAGAAAGATTAGATTTAAGCATACTCCTTTGCCATTTATCATTAAGCTTTTTACTAAGATCTTCTTTACGTTTTTTAGCAGTTTCTAAATAAGATCCGGTTTTTTTACTAAGATCTTCTTTAGTTTTATCAAATTTACCTTTAACATCATTTCTCCCATCAGTAAGTTTTCTACTAAGATCTTCTTTAGTTTTTAATAAACTATCACGAGTATCATTAAACCTATTACTTAAAGATGTTGTTAATTCAGTTTTTTGTTTTAAGAGACTTTCATTAATATTATTTTTTGTTTCAAGTAACGTCTTGCCAAAACCTTTTTCAGTTACAGATTTCCCTATATTCTTTTTAAGATTTTTTAATCTATCTTTAGTTACTTTAACAAGTCCTTCTTTATTCTCAAAATCTGCTTTGTCAACACTCATCATTCCTTTGATAGCATTTTTACTAGGTTTGTACATACCTAAAGGAATAGATTTAACGATTTCTACTTGTTGTACATTTAATTTGCCTAAAAGTTTTTTAGCACCGCCGAATACAGCATTACTAATAGATCTAACTGTAGATGCGACAAATTTTAAACCTTCATTTAAAATCGTTCCAGCAGTTTTAACTAAAGATGCTGTAACTGAAGAGAAAGCAGAAATTAAAGGCTTAGATATATCCAATAGACCTTTACCAAGATCTTTTAAACCGCCCCATAAACCTTCTATAAGCGGCCCAGTAGCTTTAGCTAAATCTGTAAATCCATTCCAAATACCTTTAGTTATATCTTTAATAATAGACCATTCAGCAACTAAAATATCTTTAGCTACAGTATAAATACCTTTAGCGGCGGTTGTAAGAGCTGGTCCTAACGCGTTTATTCCTTTAAATAAAGTAGATGTAACGTTTTTAAACCCTTCCCAAAGACCATCTGAAACTTTTCTGATACCTTTCCAAGTTTCTTCTACAAAAGACTTTGTAGTATCAATGATCTTTCCAGGAATACTCATAACACTCTCTTTAACGCTATTTATCTTTTCACCGACCCAATTAAAAGGCTTCATTATTTTATCTAATTGTCTTCTAAAGAATCCTTTATAGACACCATCAGCACCCTCAACTCCATCTGCTTTCATCTTCTTAGCAATTCCGGCAACGTTGAAACTGACACCTGAAAGGTTATCTATCATAAAACTATGAATTTTCTTAAGAGTATCTCTAGAATCTGTTGCAGCTACCCTAGCATCATCTTCAGAAACAATTTTAAGAGATGTTTTAGTTTTAGAAGCATTGGCTGAAGGGGGATTATCTCCATTAGATAAAGCATCTCTACCGACTTTATCATCTTTACTCTTTTCAATACCTGACGAAGAACCAGAATTATCTGGGATTCTAGTATCTTGTATTACATCCCCTAAATTAGATTTAACACCAGAGATAGAAGCTTCAGAAGAAGTTCCTTTATTAACACCACCACTCCAATCACCTGTAGATTTATTAGCTTCACCAATAACATCACCTAAATAAGCGTCTCCTTTAGTTTTAGTAATTTCAGAAGAAGTTCCTTTATTAACACCACCACTCCAATCACCTGTAGATTTATTAGCTTCACCAATAACATCACCTAAATAAGCATCTTTCTTAGTCGCTTCAAGACTCGCAGCATCAGCAGCTTCTTTACGAGCTAATTGCTTCATTCGTAAATTATCTGAAGTTTTCTTAATAAAATCTACTGGCATTTTTAAAACTTTACCTAAAGTTTTACCAATAAATCCTTTAACTGTGGATAAGGTGTCTTTAAGAGGATTTAGAACTTTCTCTTCCATCATCTGACTGAAGGGTTTACCAAAAGTAACTGCAAAAATATCGTCGAAACCTTTTTTCATTCCACCCCATAAGTCCTCTTTTAACCAAGTCTTAAGATTACCGAATTGGTGTTTAAATTCGACAAGGAATGGATCTAATGTACCTTTTAAAGGTTCAATAAGATTCTTACTAGACCACGATTTAATTGTATTCCAATCTTTAACAAGAGTCTCTTTAAAAGGTGTCCAAAGAGTTTTGTTTAAGAAATCTTTAGTACTTTCAAATGTATTTGCAATATAATCTTTAGCTTTACCAAAGAATCCAGTTTTACTATTAAATAGATAACCTTCTTTACCAAAGAAACCTTTAGCACCAAATAATTTTCCTTCGGAACCTAAAAATCCTTCTTTGCCGAAGATTGGTCCTTTAGAACCGAACCAAGATTTCTCACCAAACATTTTACTATTTTTACCAAATATTCCGTTTTCCTTAAATAGATAGCCTTCTTTACCAAAGAAACCTTTAGCACCAAATAATTTACCATCTACTCCTAAAAATCCTTCTTTGCCGAAGATTGGTCCTTTAGAACCGAACCAAGATTTCTCACCAAACATTTTACTATTTTTACCAAATAAACCATCATTACCAAATAGCTTGCCATTTTTACCTAAGAAACCTTTAGACCCGAATATTGGTCCTTTAGTGCCTAAGAACCCAGTAGGTTTAAATAATTTTCCTTTTTCACCTAAAAATCCTTTTTCACCGAAGATTGGCCCTTTAGAGCCGAACCAAGATTTCTCACCAAACATTTTACTATTCTTGCCAAATAAACCATTATCGCCAAACATCTTCCCTTTTTCACCAAAGAATCCGTCTACACCAAATAGTTTACCTTTAGCTCCTAAGAAACCTTTTGTGCCAAATAGTTTACCTTTAGCTCCAAATAATCCGGTAGGTCTAAATAGTTTACCTTTATCGCCGAAAATACCTTTAGATCCGAATAGTTTACCATTCTCGCCAAAGAAACCTTTAGCTCCAAATAGTTTACCGTCTTTTCCTAATGCTCCTTTAGATTTAAATAAAGGAATATTAGATATAGATTTTTTAAAATTAGATGCTAAAAATCCTTTAGATCCAAATACACCTTTATTAGCATCAAATAAAGAAAGATTAAGATTATCCCATACTTTACCAAAAGAAGATTTAAAAGAAGTTTTAATAAAATCAAAATTCTTTTTAAGAGGTTCAATAGCTTTATTAATAAAATTAGTTTTAATTAGATCAAACTTACCACTAAAAGAATTTAGTATTTTACCAAATACTCCATCTTTACCAAAGAATTTTCCAGACAGCATACTAAACTTATCTTTAGCCCAATCAAATCCTAGCTTAAATTTAGCAGTAATTCCTTCAAAGATATTACTAAATTTATCTTTAAACCAGTCAATACCAAAACTAATTTTACCTTTAATTCCTTCAAAGATATTACTAAATTTACCTTTAAACCAACCAATACCTAATTTGAATTTACTATCAAACCAGTCTATCTTTCCTTTAATATTATCTTTAACCGAAGATATTAAACTATTTCCTTCATCTTCACGTTTACCAAACATCAAATCACCCATAGTATCACCCATTCTATTGGCGATACCTGAAATTAATTTTGTTGGATTTTTGATAACACTCATCATGTTATCTTTGGTAAAGTTTTGCTGTCTAAAAGCAGACATCTTTTCACTTAAAGAAAGACTTTCACCTTCTTTATTTTTAGTGATTCGATTTTTGCTTCTTTCATCTTCTTTTTCTCTACTAGACCTATCTCTAACTACTTCAGTATTCTTTTCTTTAGCACTGAATACACTAGTATTTTCTTGAGAAGTTTTAGAATTAGGTGTATTTGCCTTCTTATATCCTTTTCCAGTACCATTTAAACCATTACATAGATTTTCAACAACTCTCACATTGAGGATATCATCTGTAGAGATAGCTTTAAGATTAAATGGAGTAAAATTAGAAGTATTTAAAGAAGATTTATTTGTAGAAATATAGTCATTACTAGAATTTCTTTTGTTAGTTTCAATAGTTGATTCGAGTGTTTTCATAGTAGCAATATCACCAGCGAACTCTACTGATTTACTGCCCATACTTGGTCTTAAATTTCCATTTTTACCAATTACACCTGCTTTTTGCAATTTATTCTTTAGATCTTTTAATTCGTCATCAAGAGCTTCATTATTACCTGACTGAAGAGTATTACTAAGCGCTGATCTATAAACTCCTCCGTCATCACTCTTAATAACTTCACTGAATTTAGCTTGTTCTGCTCTTGCTGCAGTTCTTTCGCGTTGATATAAAAATTGATCTTCACGACTAAGACTATCAAATATTTTATTAAATTTATCTAAAATACCAGCATCTACATTACTATCTTCATGTTTACCAGTATATTTGCCTTGAGCGTTAGCAATAGAAGCCATAACACGATTTATTTCTTTATCGTATTTAGCTTTTTCTTCTTCTGATTTAAAATCATAACTTCCCATGATTTCTTTTTTGATATCAGAGTTTATTTCAGAAGAACTAAATTTATTAAACCTTTGATTGTTTAGATCATTTAATATTTTATCTTTAGTCTTAAATGTCCCAGTTTTATAATCAAAGATTTGTTCATCACCATCTTTACCGCCCTTTATAGCATTTAAAATCATTCTTAAATAACTAGGAATAACTTCAGTTATAGCTTTTTTTGTCATTCCGTCAAAAGGAATTGGACCTTTATTATATGAAGAAATAGATGAACTTAAAGATGACCCTGAAACAGAATCAGCTTTTAATATTCCTCCTGTAAATCTTTTTGCGCCAGCCCAAAGACCTTCATCGGTATTTTTTGCCCAATCTTCGAAAGTTAATAATGTAACTGCTGGAATACTACTAAAAATTTTATCAAATCTTTCAAAAGATTGAGATATCTCTTTAGGTACTAATTTATCAGTTAGAATACTTGCAAACATTTCAGTCGGTTTTGCAAACATTGGTTCTAACATTTCTAAATCTTCTATTACCGATTTACCCTTTTTAAGAATTCCTTTAGCATAATTTCCGGAACTAAATCCACCATATTCATCGAAAACAGCTTCATCATATTTACTTTTAAGAATATTACCACTATTAAGTTTTTCACCATCGGTATTTAAACCATAAACACCTAAATTAACTTGACCTACTTTATTGATTTCTTGTAATTGTAATACTGCATCCTTAGCTACAGCACTCATCATATTTCTATATTCAATAGATCCTTGAGTTTCATTAAATAGTTTAATAGACGTTTGACCTTGTTCAACTATATTTTCTTTAATAGATGATAATAATTCATTAGTCTTATTAATATTTGAAATTAAAACTTTGTTAGTACTAAATGTTAATCTTCCCTGCATATTTGCAGATGTATTAACAGCTTTAATCATATCTTGATTATTAGATTTACTAATAACATTTACAATTTTGTTAGTTCTATTTTGTACATTTATATTTTTATTAATTGAAGGGCCATCAGATGTATCATCGAAATTAAAATCGTCATCTGTTTCACTATCAGAATTAAAGTCATCACTAAAATCAAAACCTTCTTCGTCACCTCCAAAAAAACCAGCCATCATATCAGCTGTTTCTTCTTCATCAGATCTAACTAATTTACCAGTTTTCAAGGATTCTTTAGTACTATCGAATCCTTTTTGTAACATATTACCTAATACTTTATCTCTAAATGTACTTCTTAAATCTATTGCTTCTTCTACTATTGTATCTTTTTCATCCCTTATATTTGAAATTAAATCGTTAGATGCAGAAAACTTATTCTTAACAAAATTTATTCCTGCATACTTTCCTGAATTTAAAACATTGCTAGTAAAATCTCTGAATGTCATATCATCTACCGTTACCTTTATATTAATTAGCGTTTAACTTAAGACTAATATGTTGTTTATAATAACAAAATAATAAAAACAACATATTGATGGAATTATTTATTAAAATCATAATAAAAGGATGTAGTCATGAGTTTAATTGAAGATATTTTAAAAGAAAAGGTTGAAAAGAAACTATTTAGTGATTCTTCTTTAACTGGTAATGAGTTAGACTCATTTAAAATTTCAAATTTAGATAGCAGTATATCTAAACTTGAAGAATTTTGTAAAGGATCAGATTTATCACCAATGTCTGATATAAAAGGTATATGTGATAAAATAAATGAAACTATAAATAGTGTAAAAGAAAATGCTTACAAAGTATTAGATTATCTTAAAAATTCTATAAATTATATAAAAGATTTAGTATCCAGTTTTATTTTTAATCCTATAGGTACTATTAAAGATTTAGTAAACTCTGTGAAAAATAAAGTAACTGAAATGTTATTAGAAATTAGTAAACCTGGAGATTTATTAAAAGAATGTTTAAGAAAATCAAATATCTCTTTAGTTGATGATATTTATGATAAAACAAAGACATTCTCAGATGATTTAACATTATTAAAAGATTCTGAAGAAAGTGATAGTAATATAGTATTATATATTACTGAGTCTACAGACAGTATAGATAAGGATATTAATTCTAAACAAAAGAAATTAAGTGAGGAAGTAAAGTTAGGTGAAGACATTACAAATAATATTTGTGGAAAATTCTCTAATTTATTATCTAATCCTTATTCAGAAAATAGTCCATTAAATCCTAACAAATTTCTAGAAATGATTTAATATTATGGGAATAAATATAGAGCAATATAGTGAATGGTACGATAATATACAACCTTATGGTATATTTAATGAAGAAGATGCTGACTTATATTTTAGAAGTTTTATTTATGATAACGAAGAAATTAGAATAACATTGACTAAGAAAGTC
>Ga0193964_1000497_pt1 | contig 19054 bp, 17 predicted proteins | sample FB_7_MG_FD_140323 | JGI IMG/M metagenome (GOLD analysis project Ga0193964, IMG submission 140323) | Microbial mat bacterial communities from the Broadkill River, Lewes, Delaware, United States - FB_7_MG | ecosystem: Environmental > Aquatic > Freshwater > River > Microbial mats | place: USA... | reverse complement strand
AGTCTTACAACCATATTTGCAATGATACCTTTTCTTTGGGGTAATGATATTGGTTCTCAATTGCAATCACCTCTTGCTATTGCAATGATAGGTGGGATGTTTTTGGGAACGTTGGTTAGTTTGTTCTTTATACCTATTTGTTATTATTATTTGGTGAGAAAAAAGGGGTGATTAACCTAACCACTCCTTAAATCCTTTTACTCTTTCTCTACTGACAATTATATCTTCCTCTTTATAAGATTTAAGTTTGATTTTTAGTCTGCTGTTTGAGTATGCAATTATATCTTCCATAGAGTCGATATTAATTATGAATTTTCTGTTAATTCTATGAAATGCAGTTGTATATAATAACTCATCTAATTGTTCAAGAGAATAATCAATAAGGTAGTTTTTTCCAGAATTAGTATGGATGTACGTTGCTTTATTTTCACTATAGAAACATTCAATATTGTTAGTAGGTACTGAATGTATGTGTGGACCTACTTTAACGGTAAAACGTTCTTTGTATTGTTGCTGCGTATTATTCAAAAGAATCTTTATCTGTTCTAATTGCGAAGAATTAATATTACTTGTATTATTATTCTTATACTGTCTGAATTTATTAATTGCAGAGTGTAATTCATCTTCGTCAATAGGTTTGAGAAGGTAATCAATACTATTAAGCTTAAATGCTTTAAGAGCATACTCATCAAAAGCAGTAGTAAAGATAATATGTGAATGGACTTCAATATTTTCGAATATCTCGAAGCTAAGTCCATCGCTAAGCTGAATATCCAGAAAGATTAAATCAGGATGTTCATTAGTCTTAAACCATTCAATAGAAGAAGTAACAGATGTTAGTTTGTCAACAATATTTAAATTCTCAACAGATAACATTCGTTCCAGTTTACGAGCAGCAAGTTTCTCGTCTTCAATAATTAGTACATTCATATATTTAGTTGCTTGTAATTAGTGGTAATTTAACTGTAAAAGAATCCTTAGTATTCTCGATAATAACATCTTCATCGGTAAAGAAACTGTATCGAGCTTTGATATTTTCCAATCCAATTTTATTAGATATTGTTTTTGTCCTCTTAGGGTTAATATTATTCTCCACAATAATATAATCAGCCTCAGATTTTATATTTATTACAATAGGAGTATCTTCAGAAATACTATTGTGTTTAAAAATATTCTCAAAGAGAATTTGTAAGGCAAGACTAATCGTTTTTTTGTTTTTTACATTATTATCGACATTAACATTAAGAGTTACTCCATTTTCAATACGAATTTTCTGTAGGAAAATATACTTCTCAATAAAAGTTAGCTCATCAGAGATGAGGCTTAGTTCATTATCTTTCTGTTCCAGAATATATCTATAAATATTGGCTAATTCTTTTATGAATTTCTGAGACAACTCTTTATCCTCCTCAATAAGTGATGATAAACTATTTAGGCTATTGAAAAAGAAATGAGGATCTGTCTGACTTTTTAAAGCTTCGTACTGAGATGCAATATTTTCTTTCTCCAGTTCTTTTTGACGTATTACAGAAGCCTTCCAGTATGTCATAAAGGATTTTGCATGATAGAATGTAGATATGGCTGCCGAAATAAAGAAAATAAGAACGTTTTTCCATATTCTTGATGCGGATAATAGTGCGTTTAAATCTCTATGTTCAAGGAGTTTAATTATAAAGATATCTACAGAAATAATTATAATCAACAGGTATACAATATTTATTATTGAACCTATAATTACTCGTCTTCTGGTATCTTCTATCCAGTTGTAATATTTATCAAGAATACCTGCAAGGTATCCACTGCCTAATCCTAGTCCGAATGAATACATTGCAGAAATCAAGATGCAATAAAATACAGTCAAAGGAGTAACTGTTGTATTGAACACAAATATGCTTAATAATGAAAATATAATAGTAAGCAATATTGGCGTACGTAAGTATTTGATAGTATCTATTATTACACTTTTCATTTTACTTTATTGTTTTTAGTATAGCTAGTGCCTGTTCTTTTCCCCAGCTAGGATAAAAAGGATCTTTAGCATTAAAGGTATTAAATAATTCAATAGCTTTTTCAATACTTTTATAGAAAGATTTACAGTCCTGTCCTGTTCTGCTAGCTGAATTAATTTGAAACTGAGCCAGTAAATATAACGGTCTAGGGTTACCCGGTTCTAATTCAATAGCTTGCTTATATGATGCAATAATAGTTGGTGATAACGTCTGTCCATTGTTTATAGGATCTTGTATTAACTTTACTGTGTTTATTAAGCCTTTAATACAAAACAGTTCAGCTTTATTCGCTGATCTTTCACTAGCTATCTTTATGAACCTCTCTGATTTTTCTAATTTTTGAGTTAAAACAGTTTTATCTTTTTCTCTAAATGAATCGAATACATTTATAAGAGCAACATAATAGCAAGGAAGCCATTGTCCCTTTTCAGCTTGTGAGATTCTTTCGAATGCAGCGGATGCTTCATTGCTTTGTCCTGATCCCCATAGGGCCATAGCTGAACCCATAGCTTGTTGGTATTGATCTTGTGCAACTGATGTTAATGTTACTAAAACTAGAATTACTGATGTGTAAATTAATTTTTTCATGATATATTATTTTAAGGTTTATGATACTAATATAGAAGTTGATATACGGTTTGTAAAACATTAATTACTGAACTGTCGAATATCATTACTGAGTTGTATATTTTATAATTTATCTAGTTGATTTAGTTTCTTATTATTACTTATTGTGATAAATAATCCTGCCATAAAGAAGCGTTTTGAAGATGGAATAACAGGAGCTCTGTCGTATGTCCCTAAATTGTTTCTGGCAGTTGCATAATCATATGAATAGATATTATTAAAACCTAAAATATTACTTACAGAAAAGAATAGTATAGTTTGCTGATTGATAAGATAAGACCAGTTAAGACTGATATCATTATAAGCTTTGGTAGTTTCGCTCATAAACGAATCTTTATTGGGATTATTATATGGTCTTACAGAATTGAAAGAATAGCTCATTCCCACAAGCGAGTGCAGTCTGTCAATCCAATATTTACATGTAACAGAAAGATTGTGTTTAGCAGTAAAACGAGTTGGAGCCTCTACTGGGTAGTATAAATAATCTCTTTCTGAATCCATATATGAATAAGAAATCATGTAGTCCATGAATCTTATACTCTTTGTATCTTTCCATAGTACATCTAGTCCTTTTGCGTAACCACGTCCATCATTATTGTAATTATTGTTATCATCTCCATACTTAATTAGATTGTTATATTTTTTGTAATATATTTCTGTTCTCAACATTCTCCCTGTGCTATTATGCTGAAAATTGAATATAAACTGTTCGCTATTTTCACTTATAAGATCTTGAGTTGTTATTCTGTATCTATCCTGAGCCGATTGATAAAATTTTCCATAAGCAATAGAAATCTGATTGTGTTCGCTAATTTTTTGAGCGATAGAAAGTCTTGGTGCAATTTTATAATCTTTAGTATAATCAGAGTACTCTCCTCGGATTCCGAAGCGTATGGCAAAGACATGAGATATGGTTAAGTCTGCTTCTGTAAAAGCAGCACTAAGATTTGTATTTAAATCTTGTTTTAACCACGCATCGTATTCAGAAGAATATAGATCTTGATTTATATTTTTTATGAAATGTTCTATACCCATATTTAGTTTAAATGATTCATTGAAAATTTTCTTAAGAGAAAGTTTCATATGCATATTATGGTTTTTATGTTCTCTTTTATTTGTAATAGAACTAATGGCAATGTCATTTTTGTTACTATATGAGTACCCTAATCCAGCATATAGAAGTAAGTTGTCCATAACCTCTCCTTTATAATTTGAGTTTAGATATATATCATTATCTCTTGTCTCATATTCAACAGGTTTATTGTAGTTTATATTATCTTGAAGTAAATGAAAATTATTTGTAGATAATCCAGTATATACTTTGAATAACCCTCTACCTAACTGATGACGATAAATAGCTTCTCCACCGTATGATTCAAATGGTTTAATCCATTTATATCTGCTAGGGAATAGTTTTAAGTAAGGTTTTAAGTTTGTGTAAGAACTATTGAAAGTGAGAGAATTATTCTTACCTTTTATTGTTTTTCCAAGCCCTAACCCAACGCTCATAATACTAATATCAGTTGTTTCCTCGAATGGAATATCTTTAGTATTAAGCAGTAGAATCCCAGAAAGAGCCTGCCCAAATTCTGCAGAATATCCACCTGTATTAAGGTTCATTCCTTTAAATAACATTGGGGAGAATCGACTTCTGGAAGGAATGTTATTTGGAGATGAACTATAAGGTTTAAATACTCTCATGCCATCAATGAATGTTTGAGTCTCCTGACTATCACCACCACGAATGAATAATTTACTACTTTCACCATTAATAGTTGAGCCAGGAAGTTTTTGAAACGCAGCAACAAGGTTACCTGCTGAACCTGCTGTAGTTACAACATCTAGTGAATTGAGAGCTGCAATTTTAGAATTACCGCCAGCAGAGAAACTTCCAGCCGTTATAGTAACAGCATCGAGTGAGTTTATTTTCTTTTTTAGTACTATTCTTAGATTCTGCATCTCAGATATAAGACAAGTGATTTTACGTTCTTTGTATCCAAGAAATGAAATAATAAGAGTCTGTTTTCCTTCTACATTTACATTAAATGAGAATTCACCATGGATATCTGTCATTCCTCCCAGATAAGTGTTTTCTAAAAAGATATTAGCACCAAGGATAGGTTGATTGCTCTTGTCAACAACAGTACCATTAATAGTTTGTGCATAAACACACACTGATGAGAGTAGTAGTAGAGTAAGCAGTAATTTCTTCATGATTCATTTATTTAAGTATTATGAACCAAATATCGTGTAAGTAATGTCGCTTAAAAAAGAATACTTACTCAATTGATGAAAAATACAGATGAACTGTAAATTCATGAATAGTATTGATATATAGAAGCATACGTAGAAGTATGTTTGTGGCTTGTGAAAAAAGTTAAACATTTTACTTTCCAAAGTTTGCAAATAAATAAAAAGCCCCTATCTTTGCAATCGCAATTGAGAAAAACAACTGCAAAACAAAAGGATGATTCAGTAGCTCAGCTGGTAGAGCACATCACTTTTAATGATGGGGTCCTGGGTTCGAACCCCAGCTGAATCACAAAATAAAGGCATTCATTTTTTGAGTGCCTTTTTTTGTTTTTGATACTTTAAATTGTATATTTGAAATAATGCGTATCAATAAAGATGGGCAAGGAAATTAAAACGATAAAATAATATATACAAAGTCTTTTATAATAACTCACCGACTATTACGAGAAATCGATTCGTAATCAATTCCAAATTGCTTTTGATTAATACTTGGCCGAACTTTTATAATAACTTTGAATTATTATAATATGGTTAAGAACCAATTATAAATAAATAATTTTTTTAAAATGAACATTTACGTAGGAAATCTACATTATGGAATTAATGATGAAGATTTAAAAGATGTATTCGGTGAATACGGAGAAGTATCATCTGCAAAGATAATCATGGATCGTGAGACAGGGAGAAGTAAGGGATTTGGGTTTGTAGAAATGACAGATGATGCTGCTGCTAAAAAAGCAATAGAAGAACTTGAAGGTGCTGAGTTGAACGATAGAACAATGAGAGTTAATGAATCAAAGCCCAAGAGTGAATCTACATTCAGAAAAAGAAATTACTAATCCCCTAAAATAACAAAACAATGAAAGGTACAGTTAAATGGTACGATGCTGAAAAAGGTTACGGTTTTATTCTAACAGAAGAAGGAAACGACTTATTCGTACATAGATCAGGAATTGCAGCAGGAACAAGACCTCTTGATACTGATGACAAAGTAGAATTTGAAATCTCAGATGGTCCTAAGGGTCAGGTTGCAGTAAATGTAGTAATTGAGTAATCTGATATATTCAATTTATAAAAGAGATTATCCTATAAAGGGTAATCTCTTTTTTGTAGATTTGATTTATTCCATTAAACAATAGAGAGAACGCCAGTTAATGACGTTCTCTACATGGTTGCAATTTAGGCAGACAAGGTCTGGGGGACAGCCTGCCTTGGCGTATTATTAGTTTAATAATATTTTCATATCATTTTCAACATCTGTAATTCCAGCGATTCCAAAATTCTCAACAAGTACGTTAACTACGTTTGGAGAAAGGAAAGCAGGCAATGTTGGCCCTAAGTGAATATTCTTAACTCCCAAGTGAAGAAGTGCAAGAAGAACAATCACAGCTTTTTGCTCATACCAAGCAATATTGTATGCAATAGGTAGTTCGTTGATATCGTTAAGTTCGAATACTTCTTTAAGCTTAAGAGCGATAACAGCAAGAGAATATGAGTCATTACACTGACCAGCATCTAACACTCTTGGAATTCCACCAATATCACCTAAAGCAAGTTTGTTATATCTATACTTAGCACAACCAGCAGTCAGGATAACTGTATCTTTTGGTAATTGCTCTGCAAAATCAGTATAGTAACTACGACCCTTCATTCGACCGTCACAACCAGCCATTACAACAAATTTCTTAATTGCTCCAGTTTTAACAGCATCCACTACTTTATCAGCCAGTGCAAAAACCTGAGCATGAGCGAAACCTCCAACAATTTTACCTTCCTCAATCTGTACAGGAGCTTCACACTTTTTAGCGTGCTCGATAATTGCAGAGAAATCTTTTTCACCAGCCTTGCCACTAATATGTTTAACACCATCGAAACCAGCAGCTCCAGTTGTATAAACTCTCTCTTTATAAGAACCTTTAGGAGGAGTAATACAGTTAGTAGTCATTAATATTGGTCCGTTAAAACTCTCGAATTCAGTATTTTGTTTCCACCATGCATTACCATAGTTTCCAACGAAATGTTCGTATTTCTTAAACTTAGGATAGTAGTTAGCCGGTAGCATCTCAGAGTGAGTATATACATCAATACCAGTGCCTTCAGTCTGAGCAAGAAGAGCTTCCATATCTTTAAGGTCGTGACCAGAAATAAGGATTGCAGGATTATTTCTTGTACCAATATTCACCTCTGTAATCTCAGGATTACCATAAGTCTCGGTGTTTGCCTTATCAAGAAGAGCCATAACATTCACACCATATTCACCAGTCTCAAGGGTAAGAGCAACAAGTTCATCAACAGTTAAAGAATCGTCTGTTGTAGCAGCAAGAGCCTTTTGGATAAATGCATAAATCTTTTCATCAGCATAACCAAGATTATGTGCGTGTTCTGCATATGCAGCCATACCTTTTACACCGTAAACGATAAGTTCTCTAAGAGAACGAACATCTTCGTTTTCAGTTGCTAAAACACCACAAAAAGCAGCTTTTGCAAGAATAGCATCATCGCTTACTGGAGTCCAATTAGCGCTATCGTGATTAAATTCAGCATTAATCTGTGATTTTAATTCATCTCTCGCAATAATACCTCTTTTAATCTCAGATATAATTCTGGTACTATCAAAATTCGCATTAGTAATAGAAATGAACATTGCATCTAAGCAAAACTTATTAGCTTCTTCATTTTCTATTCCTGATTTTCTAGCTTCATTTGCTACTATTGATACACCTTTTGTTGTATACACTAATACGTCTAATAGACCTGCAATTACTGGGTTTTTTCCACAAACTCCCATTACTGTACATCCCGTACCCTTAGCAACCTCTTGACACTGAAAACAAAACATTTTATTATCCATGATATTTAGTTTTTATTATTTATTTTATTGATATTATTTAAGAATATTAAACCCACTCTTCTTTTAGAATATCTCCTTGTATTCCCACTATAATAAGTTTTAAAGGAATTTTTCTACTTGCCTGAGCAATAGCTGTTTTTGCCATTTGGATAAGTCCTCCACAACAAGGAACCTCCATGATAGCAACAGTCATAGTATTTATTTTAGCTTCATCAATTAATCTAATAAGCTTGTTGATATAGACATCATGCCCCTGATCTAGTTTTGGACAAGCAATTGCTAATGCCTTATCTTTAAGAAGTTCTCCATGGAACCCACCCAGAGCAAATGCAGTACAATCAGCAGCAAGTAATAAATCTGCATTAATAAAAGTAGAAGCAACAGGATTTATAAGATGCATCTGTACAGGCCATTGTCTTAGAGCAGAAGGTTGATTCCCTGTAGGTATAGAATCTTGTGTTTCAATAACTGGTCTGAAATCCATTGAAGCAGAGCCAGGGCACCCTCCACCGCAACCACCTGCCGATTTAGGCTTTGAAGGAATAGGTTGAGCATCAAAGACAGCAACAACAACTTCATTTAGAGCAAAGTTAAGTTTGTCTTCATTTTGTTTTAGAAACTCCATAGCTTGTTTTACATAGCCATGTTCATTATGATCTTTTAGATGTTTAAGGTGGGCAATAACAGTGTTTTTACCTTTCTCAATCATTTCTTCCATTACAAGAACTTCATCATATGGTTGAGCTTCACGCTTTTCCATTTTGATAGCACCTTGTGGACAATGACCGATACATGCACCCAATCCGTCACACATTAAATCACTAATTAATCTAGCTTTACCATCTACTATTTGTAAAGCTCCCTCATGACAGTTTGGAATACATAATCCACAACCGTTACATTTCTCTTCATCAATATTTATTATATCTCTTTCCATGTCTTAATTATTTGTAGTAAGATAGATTTCCTTTTCTTTCTGATACAAATATATGATGAGAGCGACGGAGAAATTGTAACATATGTTACAAAGGGGTATAAAAAAACGGATGGTTAAATAATTTAACCATCCGTTTATATTTTATAAGGCTGTGCCTATGTTTTACCAATTAAGGATTTTCTTATAATCAAATTCACTTGGATTAGAAATGAATTTTTTAGCATTATCATAATCTTCTTCAGACAGATAATCAAGATTTACATTGAAGACAGTTTTTACATCTTCATTTTCCATATCCACAAGACGAGTTCTAATTTTACCCTGTTCATCTTCTACATCTTTAAGGTAGATAGGAATAATATTCTTATCAGAATCCTGAGATACCATACAACCAGTGTGACCTTCGTCGTAAAGTTTCTTAACGCCATAACCTAATGAAGTACAGTAAGCAATGTCAAAAGCAACAGGAGGACAACATCTAAGAGAGTATCCCACTTCAATCGGTCTGTTCTTTGTTGTTAGTCCAATTTCTTTTATTCGATTATCTATAAGAGCACTAAAGATATGAGCTTTAGAAATTTTATTTAATTCTGGGTGACCGTGATCGTCATAAGAGAATACGATACCACAGTTCTTAATATCCTCATCTGTTAAATCGTGAAAGACCCCCTCACTAATAACAGTAACCCCAGGTTCGATACCCATAGTTTTTCGCTTAACTACAGATGAAACCACAAGATCAACAATCTTAGAGATAGTAATCTGCGTCTTATTAAACATCTCAGGGATAATAATCATTGATGCTTGTGTAGATTTACCAATCTCGTATGCAAGATGTCCAGCCTCACGTCCCATAGAAGTAAGAGTGTACCAGTTGTTGGTTGTAAGAGATTCAGTTTTAATAGTCTTGCCAATAGTTGAACCAACTTCAACAGCAGTATTGAACCCAAAAGTAGGAACACCTTCAGGAAGAGGAAGATCGTTATCAATAGTCTTAGGAACGTGAATGTTCTTGATTTCAATCTTGTTGTTGTGTAAAAATTTTGTTATTCTGTTAGCAGTAGAAGCAGTATCGTCGCCACCTACAGTAACAAGAAGATCTATATTGTTCTTTTCGAAGAAATCGACTCTAAAATCACTATCCTTAGGTTTAAAACGACTCATTTGAATAGCAGAACCTCCTTGGTCGTAGATTACATCTGCCCATTCGTATGATATTTCTACAGTCTTAGGATTCTCAGAGAATAATCCTTTATATGCTTCGTGAACACCAAGAACTTTATATCCGCTTTTTAAGAAAGCTTTACTAACACTACTAATTACTGTGTTTATACCTGGAGCAGGACCTCCACCACATACAATTGCAACTGTTTTGTTCATTGTTTATTTCTTTAGTTGTAATTACGAATTATAAGTTCATAATTAGTTTATTTTCTTTTTTTAGATTTTTTGCCTTTTGCTGCAAGCTTCTTCTTGTATACCTTACCATTAATCTTTTGATTTTTCCATTTTTTCTCATGGAAGGCACCACCACCCATTGGTTTGCTTTTCTGGTAAGAAATATTTCTAGATTGAACTTTTTCATCATCAAGAAGAACTTGTGATATCTCTAGATCTTCTGGAAGTTCACTAACAGGTATAGTTTGCTCAATAAGAGCTTCAATCTCATCAATACGTTCAATTTCTTTTTCGCTTACAAAACTTATTGCAGTACCATCCTTACCAGCTCGACCTGTACGACCAATACGGTGAACATATTCTTCAGGAAGAGAAGGAATGTCAAAGTTTATTACATGAGTAACATCTTCAATATCAATACCTCTGGCTGCAACGTCAGAAGAAATAAGTATTCTTGTTCTATTTTCTTTAAATGCGTTAAGGGCATTTATACGAGTGTTTTGAGCCTTATTAGAGTGGATAACTGATAGTTCATCTCCCCAGAAATCAGAAAGAAAGTCAACAATTCTGTCGGCATTCTTTTTAGTTTCTGTAAAGATCATAACCTTTTTAAATATATCCTTATCCGCAATAAGAAGCTTAACAAAGTTTACCTTAGTAAGTATATTCGGAACATCAAAGCGCATTTGTTCAATATGAGCAACAGGAGTGGCTTGGCGTTCAACCTCTATTCTAGCTGGATTTAAAAGAAAATCTTCAGATAGTTTAGCAATTGTATCAGAGAATGTAGCAGAGAAAAGCATTTTTTGTGCATTTTCAGGTACGACATCAAGAATACTTTGTAGTTGAGGGTAGAAACCTAAATCCATTAATCTATCAGCTTCATCAACAACAAGAGTTTTAACTTGTTTAGTACGAATAATACCATTCATATAGATATCCATGAAACGACCAGGAGTTGCTACGATTAAATCAACACCATCAATAAGTCTGTCTTGTTGAGTTCTAATATTTACACCACCATAAATACCATCATAACGAATATCTATATATGGAGTAAGTAACTCAATACTTTCACAAATCTGTAGAACAAGTTCCCTTGTAGGAACAATGATAATAGCCCTAGGGAACTGTCCCTGAGCATAGCTTAATTTCATAAGAAGAGGAATCAGATAAGCAAAAGTCTTTCCTGTACCTGTTTGAGCAATACCAATAATATCCTTCCCTGAGCGAATGGCAGAAAACCCTTGTTCCTGAATAGGAGTAGGTTTTGTAAATCCAGACTCTTCCAGAGCCATTCTAATCTGTTTGCTGATTTTTAAATCCTCGAATAATGTCATTCTATATCTGTTAATTTTATATTTGCCTCTAAATCGGTCGGCAAAGTTAGTAAAATTATACTAATTCTTTCTTAATAAGACTTTTCGCAGTGTTTATACTATCATTATTACTCATATAAACCTGCATTATTAGGTTAGAAATTTCCATAGCATCACCCTGTGGATTGCACTTAGAAGCTACAGTATTTATAATGCTTAATATATTATTTTTTGCATTTTCACAGGCATTCCATGTTTCATCATTAACATATAATCTTTGAGTGAGATTATGATCAAATTCATTTCTAATTTCTTCTAGTAGAATGATTTGAAGTTCTCTATTCTTTAAATCACCTTTATTATTTCTAAGAATTAGAGATTCAGGAGTAATTCTTTCTATAAGTAGAGTTAGTCGTTCACATGCGTTGATTTTTAATTCATTGGGAATTGAACTTCCTGTCTTTCTTAACGCTGCAGATTTCATGTACATTTCAACAAAACTGTTGAAAGATGACGATAGTTTTTGCAATAAAATGTATAGAGGAAGAATAAGTATTATTACAGGAATATTCTCCATTATAGAATTGATGATTTTGTCCATTATTTTTAGTTTTATATGCAAATGCAATATTAGCTAAAATAAATAAGATAGCAGAATTATTAGAATATTATCCTTACCTTTGAATGTTAAACAGACACAAGCATAATATTCAATTATATCAATCATTTATGAAGTTAGGAATCTCAGATTTAAGCATAATACCAGTTAGAAAGGAACCATCAGAAAAGTCAGAAATGACTACTCAAATATTGTTTGGAGAACAATTTGAGATTAATGAGGAAACGGAAAAATGGGTATATATAAAGCTTAAGTGTGATGGTTATGAGGGATGGATAGATAGAAAGATGGTGACAGAGTTGAATACAGATTCAGCAATTAATGAGATTGTGTGTACAACTGAAACACTAAATATAGTTAGTAGAATAGATACATGGGGTAATAAAATGTTGGTACCAGGAAGTAATCTTCCTTTTTTTAACAAAGAGAACAAACATTTTAAAGTAGGAGATGTAGAATATATCTTAAATGGAGATATTGCAAACTTAGAGGCAAACAAAACTCAAAGAGATGCTCTAATAGACTATGCAATGAAATACTATAATTCTCCATATCTTTGGGGAGGAAAAACACCATACGGTATTGATTGTTCAGGACTTACCCAAATGGCCTATAAGTTAATGGGTATTTCAATTCCACGTGATGCATCCCAGCAAGTAAATATTGGAGACACTTTATTGTTTGTGGATGAGGCAAAACCAGGAGATTTAGCTTTTTTTGGAGATGAAGAAGGTAAGGTTACTCATGTCGGAATCATATGGAAACATCATAAAATCATACATGCCTCAGGTAGAGTTAGAATAGACAATGTTGATCAAGAAGGTATTTATAATGAAGAGTTGAGAAGATACACACATAAATTAAGAACTATAAAGCGAATCATAAAATAAAAGCTGATGTTAAAGAATCAAATTCTATTCTTCTTTTTAGTAGTAGTTGTGGTTGCATATCTTATTTATATTAGAACCAAGAAGAAAAAGTAATGTTTGTATATAAGTATCCACGTCCAGCATTAACAGTAGATGCTGTAGTTTTTTGTGAAGAGGAAACTAATTACAGTGTTCTTCTAATAAAAAGAAAGAATCCACCATTTCAAGATTGTTGGGCATTTCCTGGTGGTTTTGTTGATATGGATGAAACTGTAGAGCAGGCTGCTGTCAGGGAATTAGAAGAAGAAACATGTCTAAATAATATTTCACTAAGACAATTAAAAACATATAGTGCTATAGATAGAGATCCCAGAGGTCGTACAGTATCTGTAGTATTTGTTGGTTTTACAGATTCAACAAATAGAGAAGTAAAGGGAGCCGATGATGCAGCAGAAGCAAAATGGTTCTCGTTAAATAAATTACCTGAATTAGCTTTCGATCATAAAGGAATACTTCAGGATGCAATAGAAGAAATAAATAAATAGAAATTAAATGCAATTACTTACAACATCATACTTCCCACCAATACAATATTATAGTAAACTTATTAAAAAAGAGAAGATTATAATAGAGCAATACGAGCACTATGGTAAACAATCGTACAGAAATAGGTGTGATATATATGGTGCAAATGGATTGTTAACATTGAGTGTTCCAGTCATAAAAGGAGCAAGAAAAAAGATTCTCACAAAAGATATTCAAATTGAATATGTTGAAGATTGGAGAAAAGTACATTTTAAAGGTATTGAGTCAGCATATAGAAAATCTCCATTTTATGAGTACTATATTGATGATATAGAACCAATATTCTCAAAAGAATATAAATACCTTCTGGACTTGAATAATGATATATTAGGAGTGCTTAACGAGATTTTAGAGATATCACCAGATATAGGGTATACAGAAGATTATATAAAAGAAACAGTAGGTGTAGACGATTGGAGAGAAGGGATCCATCCAAAGAAGTCTAAAAGAATAGAAGATACCAGTTTTGTAGCAGATCCATACACACAGGTTTTCAGTGATAAGCTTGGTTTTGAACCAAATCTAAGTGTTTTGGATTTAATCTTTAATCTCGGTCCAGAAGCATTACTTTATTTAGAAAACTCAATAAAATAGAATAGTTGTGATTACATTTCCAAATGCCAAAATCAATATAGGACTTAACGTCGTAAATAAAAGAGAAGACGGTTTTCATGACATTGAAACCGTATTTTATCCTCTTGATGTTAGAGATGTTCTTGAAATAGAAGAAAATGCAAATCTTTCTAGAAGTGAATACACATATACTCCAACAGGTCTTGTTATTGATTGTGAAGTAGAAGACAATATAATAATCAAAGCCTATAAGTTGTTGGCTAAAGATTATAACATTCCAGCTGTAGATATATATTTTCATAAGAATATTCCTTTTGGAGGAGGATTAGGAGGGGGATCTGCTGATGCTGCATATATGCTTAAGATTTTAAATGATAGATTTTCTATTGGTTTAAGTGTAGAACAAATGGAAAATTATGCATCTCAGATAGGAAGTGATTGTGCATTTTTTATAAAGAATGAGCCTGTTTATGCATATGGAAGAGGAGAGTTATTTGAGGAAATAAAGTTTTCATTAAAAGATAAATTTCTTGTACTAATAAAGCCAGACATAGCAGTGCCAACAGGTAAAGCATACTCTGGAATAACACCTAAAGCATCTGAATTTGACTTGAGAAAGATAGGAGAGTTACCAATAGAAGAATGGAAAGATAAAGTAAAGAATGATTTTGAGGTGTCGGTATTTACGCAATTCCCTGAAATAAAAATGATTAAGGACAAATTATATAATTGTGGTGCTGTATATGCTGCAATGACAGGAAGTGGAGCTTCAGTTTTTGGGATTTTTAATGAAGAAATTGATCTGGAGGAAGCTTTTGAAGAATGTTTTTATTGGAGTGGTAGATTAATTTAAGAAAATATTAATATTATATAAAATAGACTTTTATTATATTTGATAGGTATTCTCAATTTTGAGGATACCTATTTTTTTATATATAAATGTTATGAAAATATTAATTCCTATTGTTTCAATTGTTTTGCTTATTAGCTCTTGTGGAAATAATACTAATAATAAAGCAAAAGATGTAAATAAAGTTAAAAATGAGAGAGTAACCAAAGATACACTTATACCTTTAGAAGAAGGAGAATATACACTTTCAGATGATGTATTCGGAGAAGTAAAAGAGTTAAAGGGAGAATCTTGTCCAGTAGATCAGATTTTTAGAGTATCTGAATTGAAAATGATAATTAAAGATTCCATTTTGATTGTAAGTAATAGAAATGGAGATAATGCATTTATGGCATATTCTATGCCTGATTTCAAGTTTATAAAGTCTTTTGGAATTATAGGAAGAGGACCTGATGAATTTCAGATTCCTCGTCTTGTGAAATCAGAGGGAAAAGATGTTTTGTGCTATGTTTACTCATGTACGTCTGAAGATATATATTCTTTAGGCAAGGACTTTATACTAAAAAAGTTGAGTATAAAGTTACCTTCAGAAGAAAAACATTATTTTGGTAATAAACAATTGCAAAGTTTTTCAAGTAATGAATTTCTTTATGTGGATAATATAAAAAAGGGTAAGGCTATCTTTAATTTAAAGGTACAGAATGACACTGTTTCAAGTAAACTAGTTAATAAATTAGCTTTTTCCAGCACTTACAAAAATTGGGCTGCATATATAGGAGATTTTGGAGCAAGTAAGAAGCATGGTAGAATTGTTTACGCTTATAAGAAGTTTAAGAGATTGCTTTTTATGGATTTAGAAAGTGGGAAAACGAGAGTTGTTAAATTTAAAACAAAAGAAACTAAGAGAGGTAATATTAAAGGTATGTTATCTGCTGATAATGTTACTCATTATTGGGGTATGTCTGCTCATGATGATTATGTATATGTTTTGTATAGTGGAAGAACCCCTATACAAGTGGGAAAGGAAAATGAAAAGACATCTGGATATATTTTTGTAGAACAATATGATTGGAACGGAAATCCAATACGAAAATTCAAATTAGATCATTGGGGATATTTTTGTGTAAATGAAGCTGAGGATACTTTATATCTTGCATCATATATTGAGGAGCAACCTTTCTTGAAATTTGAATTACCAAAATTAATGAAGTAACTTGTATTATAGAATATTTAATTTTTAACTTAAAAAATTATGGAAAAGACAGTTAGATTGAAGAATAATGGTTTTATAAATTTATTTATTGGCCTGTTGTTTTTATTTGCCCCTCTTGTGTTAATACTATTTCCTTACGATTGGTTAATAGCAGAAGTAATTATACTGAGTGTGGTTGGTATATTCTGGTTATGTGGTTTAATGACTATAAATCCAAATCAGTCAAAGGTTCTTGTTTTCTTTGGAAAGTACAAAGGAACGATAAAAGAAAATGGATTCTATTGGGTAAATCCTCTTTATACCAAAAAGAAGGTCTCTTTGAGAATAAGAAATCTTGAATCAGATGTTATTAAAGTAAACGATGAACAAGGGAACCCAATTCTCATTTCAGCAGTTGTAGTATGGAAAGTTGTAGATACATACAAGGCTGTGTTTGATATAGAAACAATTGAAGAATATGATGCAAAATCCGGAATGAAGAAACAAAAGTCAGAAGAATCATATCAAGCATTTGTGAAGATACAAGCAGAAGCAGCATTAAGAAAAATAGCTCATTCTTATCCTTATGATGATATAGATAATGATTCTACTGTAATTTCATTACGTTCAGGAGGAGATGAGATAAATCAAGCTTTAGTTGATGAATTAAAAGATAGATTAGCTCTTGTGGGAATAGAGATTCATGAAGCTCGAATATCAAATTTGGCATATGCACCAGAAATTGCTGCTGCAATGTTACAACGTCAGCAAGCACAAGCGGTAATAGCAGCTCGTAAGAAGATTGTAGAAGGAGCTGTAAGCATGGTTGATATGGCATTGACACAATTGTCAGATAAGGAAATAGTAGAGCTGAATGATGATAAAAAAGCATCTATGGTTAGTAATCTTCTTGTAGTGTTGTGCTCTGATCATGCAACCAATCCAGTAATTGATACTGGAAATTTATAGATATAATAGATGAAAGAATATTGCTTACAAATACAATTTACGAATGGTTGAAAAAACATTGAAAGCGTAATTAAGAAAATAAGAAAAGGCAGTAAACGATTTAGTTTACTGCCTTTTTTGTATTATAAATACTTAAGTAAAATTATTTCTTAAGCCATTTGTCTAACCATCCGAAGAAAGTACGTTGCCATAGAATACCATTCTGACATCCCAGTACCCAGTGATTTTCCTCAGGGTAATATAGATATTGAGCTGGAATACCTCTTAGACGAGCAGCATTAAATGCCTGCATACCTTGAGAAGCAACAATTCTATAATCTTTCTCACCATGTACAACAAGAATAGGAGTATTCCACTTGTCAACAAATTTGTGAGGAGAATTAGCATATGATCTCTGAGCCAGTTTATTCTTCTTGTCCCAGAAAGAACCACCAAGATCCCAGTTTACAAACCACATCTCTTCAGTTTCTAAGTATTGAGATTCAAGATTAAACATACCATCATGAGCGATGAAAGCCTTGAAACGCTTTTTATGATGACCAGCTAGCCAATATACAGAAAATCCTCCGTATGAAGCACCAACAGCACCAAGTCTATTCTCATCAACAAATTTCTCTTTCTTCACATTATCGATAGCAGAAAGATAATCCTTCTGATTCTGTCCACCATAATCCTTAGAAATCTGCTCATTCCATGCCTGTCCGAAAGAAGGTAAACCTCTACGGTTAGGAGCAACAACGATATAGTCATTAGCAGCCATCATCTGGAAATTCCAACGGTAGCTCCAGAATTGAGAAACAGTACCTTGTGGTCCACCTTGACAATATAATAAAGCAGGATATTTCTTAGACTTATTGAAATGAGGAGGATAGATAACCCAAACAAGCATTTGCTTATTATCAGTAGTCTTAACCCAACGCTTTTCAACTTTACCCATTTTCAGTTGAGAAAGTAAATCCTTATTAACGAAAGAAATTTCAGTATCAACACCAGTTTTAGTGTCAACGCTATAAATTTCAGCAGGTTTAGAAATAGAAACCTTAGAACCAATAAGCTTATCTCCAGCAATAGCAACAGAGTGGAAATCGTGATATCCTTCAGTAATCTTTTTGATTTTACTATCAGCTATAGAAATATTATAGATTTCAGTAGTTGCATGCCATCCAGAGATGAAGTAGATAGACTTACTATCAGGAGTCCAAGTAAGGTGAGAAACATTCTGATCAAAATCCTTAGTTATATCAACAGATTTCTTAGTTGATAAATCCATAAGCATTAAACGAACCTGGTCAGCCTCATAACCTTCTCTTTCCATGCTTTCCCAAGCCATATATTTGCCATCAGGAGAGAATACCATATTAAAATCATATCCCATCATTCCTTTAGTCATGTTAGCTGTTTTACCAGTCTTAACATTATAGAAGTAAATATCTGTATTTGTAGAAGTAGCATAATCAACACCTTCTTTCTTACGAGAACAGTAAGCTACGTTCTTGCCATCAACAGTCCAGTTAATTTGCTCCATACCACCCCAAGGACGAACAGGAGATTCCCATTTTTCGCCTTTCATGATATCTTTACCAGACTTGATTTTAGCACCTTTCTTCACATCAGCAACAAAGATATGGGTGTATTTTTCAACCCAATGATCCCAGTGACGATAGAACTCATTATTAATGATTCTAGCGTTAGCTTTGTCTAAATCAGGATGAAGATCCTGAACGTTTTTCTCAAGTTTAACCCCTTTTGTATAAACAATTTTAGTTTCATCAGGAGAAAATTTAAAGCCCTCAATACCACCTTTAATATCAGATAACTGAGCAGCATTCTTACCATCAGCATCCATAGTCCATAGCTGAACGCTACCAGACTTAGCAGATAGATAAGCAATTCTACCATCATTCATCCATACCCCTTCAAACTCTTTCTCAGGAGTATCTGTAATTTGAGTAGCCTTACCACCAGCTACAGGTACAGTATAAAAATCTCTGTACGATTTATCT
>Ga0193964_1000496_pt1 | contig 19064 bp, 14 predicted proteins | sample FB_7_MG_FD_140323 | JGI IMG/M metagenome (GOLD analysis project Ga0193964, IMG submission 140323) | Microbial mat bacterial communities from the Broadkill River, Lewes, Delaware, United States - FB_7_MG | ecosystem: Environmental > Aquatic > Freshwater > River > Microbial mats | place: USA... | reverse complement strand
TTCTCTAATTATAAGTGCCATATCTTTCTCTGTCATTTTCTCTGCGGCAAAAATGATATCTCCTTCATTTTCACGACTTTCATCATCTACTAGTAATATTCCTCTACCTTCGTTTATTGCAAAGATTGCATTCTCAACTCTTTCTTGGTAGTCTTTTCCAAATTGTTCTAAAGTACTTTCCATTGCTTTATTCTATTTATATATTTATTTAGTTTATAATTGGGTATAAGAATCCCATTCTCAAAAAGTATCTCTTTTTAAAGCACTATTAATAAAATAAGATTAAATCATTAATTCAGGTAAGTATCGATATTATGGAAGTGAGAAGAACTCTCACTTCCATAATAGGGAATATTTATCTTAAACGTATGTATACGTTGTGTTCCTTTTACTAATACAATTAGAATTGCTTAAGTAAGTTTGCCATTTCAATTGCAGTAACTCCTGATTCATATCCTTTGTTTCCTGCTTTTGTTCCTGCTCTTTCAATTGCTTGCTCAATTGTATCTGTTGTAAGTACTCCGAAGATTGTTGGTACTTCAGTCTCAAGACCTACGTGTGCACAACCTTTAGTAACCTCACTACATACGTAGTCAAAGTGTGATGTAGATCCTTTGATTACTGCACCTAGAAGAATAACTGCATCATATTTACCTGACTTAGCCATTTTTTTAGCTACTAGTGGCATTTCAAAAGCACCTGGGACCCATGCTACAACACTTTCGCAATCTTCTCCATGACGGTTAATTGCATCAATTGCTCCACCTACTAATTTTGATGTTATAAACTCATTAAAACGACCAGCAACGATACCAATCTTCAGTCCTTTTCCTATTACTTTTCCTTCTAATACTTCCATGATATTTATATTTTATTTATTTTCTTTTTGCTTTTCTAATATATCGTCAACAACTTGCTTGTCTCTTACGTGAAGAATGTGTCCCATCTTCTTGTATTTAGTATACATGTAGAATTCGTTCTGCTCGTTACATGTCATCTCGATAGGCTCTCTTCCAACTACTTTGATTCCATATCCTTTAAGTCCTTTGACTTTCATTGGATTGTTTGTCATAAGTGTTAGGTTCTTTATACCTAGATCTGCAAGTATCTCTGCTCCTATTCCGTAATCACGAAGGTCTGCCTTAAATCCTAATGCAATATTTGCTTCAACAGTGTCCATTCCACCATCTTGTAACTCATATGCTCTTAGCTTATTTATAAGACCTATTCCTCTTCCTTCTTGACGCATGTACAAAACAACTCCTTTTCCTGCCTTCTCAATACGACGCATTGCTTCTGCTAATTGATCTCCGCAATCACAACGTAATGAACCGAAAGCATCTCCTGTAAGACATTCTGAGTGTACTCTACATAGTACTGGCTCGTCTGTATGTACGTCTCCTTTTACTATAGCAACATGATGCTCTTTTGTTATCTTATTGATATATCCGTGAACTCTGAAAGTTCCGTATTTTGTAGGCATTTCTGCCTCTGTAATCTTTTCTACGAATGATTCTGTCTGACGACGATACTCAATTAAATCAGCAATAGTGATTATCTTTAAGTCATGTTTCTTAACGTATTCCATCAATTGAGGTACACGTGCCATTGTTCCGTCTTCGTTCATAATCTCACAGATAACACTTGCTGGAAAACATCCTGCCATACGTGCCAAATCAACTCCTGCTTCTGTATGTCCTGCTCTTACAAGTACTCCATTTGGACGAGCGATAAGTGGAAAGATATGTCCTGGACGAGTAAAGTCTGTTGACTTAGCATTTTTATCAAGAACTTTCTGAATTGTATGAGCACGTTCAAATGCTGATATACCTGTTTCACAATCTGCTGCATCAATAGAAACTGTAAATGCTGTTTCTTTCTTGTCAGTATTGTTCTTAACCATCATATCGATATCTAACTCATCAAGACGCTCTTTTACGATTGGCATACAAATAAGTCCACCTGCCTGACGTGCCATAAAGTTGATTGCTTGTGGCGTCACTTTTTCTGCTGCCATTAATAAATCACCTTCGTTCTCTCTATCCTCATCGTCTACTACGACAATCATTTTACCAGCTTTGATATCTTCAACAGCTTCTTCTATTGTATTAAACTTATACATATCTGTGTGTATTATTTTATATAAATCCGTTTTCTTTTAACATATCCATCGAAATACTCGATTTTTCTTCTTGTGGTTCATCTTCTTTGTGGTAGATGAACTTCTCTATATATTTTGCAGTAAGATCGTTCTCCAGATTAACTTTGGTTCCTGATGCTAAACTACATAGTGTTGTTTCGTCTTGAGTGTGTGGTATGATTGATACTTTAAATACTTTTTCATCAACATATGCTACAGTAAGACTGATTCCGTCTATTGCTATTGAACCTTTTTCTATTATATACTTAAGTATATTCTTTGATGCTGCTATTGTAACCCATATTGCGTTATCATCACGCTTTGTTCCTACAATCTCACCTTGTCCGTCAATATGACCGCTTACCATATGGCCTCCAAGTCTATCGCCTACTCTTAAGGCTCTCTCCATATTAACTTTTGCCCCTATGTTTAGTGAACCAAGATTAGTACGGCTCATTGTTTCAGGCATTACGTCTGCTGTAAAACTCTTTGATGTAAAAGATGTAACGGTAAGACATACACCATTAACAGCTATACTATCACCAAGCTTAACGTCTGAAAGCACCTTTGAAGCCTCAAGAGAAAGAGCAACTGAATTGCCTCCTTTTTTGACTGACTTAATCTTTCCTAATTCTTCAATTATACCTGTAAACATTATATCTTATTTTTCAATAAATCCATTAATCATTATATCGCTTCCCATCTGAGAAACTTTAATATCTTTTAGCTCTATAGCGTCATTCATCTTAGCTATGCCCTCTCCTGCTACTGGAGTCTTTGCATCTGCTCCTCCTACTATCTTAGGAGCGATAAAAGAAATCACCTCATCAACTATTCCTTCTGTAATTGCAGAGTAATTAAGAGATGCGCCTCCTTCTAATAAAAGTCCATCTATTTCAAGATATCCTAAACGTTGCATTAAATCAGCTAAACAAACCCGTTTGTTATTTTGCTTAGTAATAATAACTTCAACCCCCATTGACTTTAATTCCTCAACTACTTTCTCATCTGCTCTATTGGTTGTTGCTACTATCGTTCTTGCTACACTTGTGTCAAGAATCTTCGCATCAAGTGGTATACGCAATGTAGAATCTACTACTACACGAATTGGGTTTCTTCCTTTTCTGTCTTGCAAACGACATGTAAGTTCAGGATTATCAACAATTACAGTATCTACTCCTACCATTATAGCTTGTAATTCGTTTCTAAGCTCGTGAGTAAATGCTCTTGATTCTTCACTGGATACCCAACGGGAATCGCCTGTATATGCAGCTATTTTACCATCAAGAGTCATAGCAGTTTTCATAATTACCCATGGTAATTTATGTTGTACATAGTTAAGAAAGACTCTGTTCTGATATTTTAATTCATCTTCAAATAACCCACATTCAACTATAACTCCTGCGTCTTTTAACATCTTGATTCCACGACCGGCAACTATCGGATTCGGATCCATCTGACCAATTACTACTCTGGCTATCTTATTTTTAATAATAGCAACTGCACAAGGAGGTGTTTTTCCAAAGTGAGAACATGGTTCTAGAGTAACATACATTGTTGCTCCTTCAACATTAACATTTTCTTCCACAGCATTTTTAAATGCATTTACCTCAGCATGCCCTTCTCCACAACGCTCATGCCATCCTTTAGCAATTACGTTTCCATCCTTCACGATAACAGCCCCCACAAGCGGATTGGGATTAACGCCTCCCTTTCCTCTAGCCGCTAATTCAATAGCTAATTGCATGTATTTTTTATCGTCGTTTGTCACAATATTTTATTTAGTAGTGTTAAAAAACAAAAAGCCCTGAACGGAAATAATCCATTCAGGGCATATATAATAAACTAAACTCTATTATCTAAAGCTAATTTATATCTCTTCTATCATCCAGACTTTAACTGTCGGTTTTGGAGTTTCACCAAATCAGTCCCTTGTGGGGAGTCGCGGACTATCACCGCCGGTAGGGAATTACGCCCTGCCCTGAAGAAATATCATTCGTTCACTGCAAATGTAAAAATTATTTTTAGAAAGCATTATTAAAAATGCAAAAAAATAACCTAACAGTTAATTATTGGCACTTTTATGAAATTCCTCTATTAGAAGTAATGCTTGTTCTTTGTCTTTAGTAAATACTTCTACCTCTGCTGGAGATGCTCCACCTCCAGAAACTTGCCAGGGAGCTATTGTACCCATAAGTTGATTTTTTATATTTACAGGAATACCATAATCTTCCAGAATCTCCTTTATCATTTCTGCATCAACAGGTGAACCTGCGTAAACCATCACTAAATCCGTTCCTTCTTTCATATCAATAATTTTAAATATATATTATAAAACTACACACATTGTACATATAAAACAATAATATTATAAAAAAATAATATACACGCATATTCCCCTCCTTTCAATTAATTCACAATCAACTTTTTACCAATTATCTTAAAACTATCTTAAATTCATTAAATAGTGAACAAATCATTATCAAAAGCGTACACTAGGCAAGTTAGTTTTCTACGATCATTATTGCTATCATTCTGATTATGTGCGCCTTACAAATAATGGCACGCTATTTGAAATACTAATAACACACACTTAAAACACTTAGTCATGAGAAATTTAACATTATTAATCGGTATCCTTTTCATCACATTATTTAGTGTAAACGGTCAAGATTCTTTCAGAAAGAAATCAATAGAAAAGGAAGAGACAACTCTAGAAACATCTAGTATCATAGAATTATATGATTCAATATTTGACGACTTTGAAAGTTGGTATAAAGAATCAACAGAAAGGGAAGAAAAAGAAGAATCTGAGATGGAATCTATATACTTAGATATCTTTAATACACTTGATATAATAGATCAAGTAGTTGAAGAGAGCAAAGAAGATTTAGTTAATAATCTACTATACTCTACATTATTACAAGATTTTAAGAATCAATAATAGTCAGTAAATAATTTTAGGTCAAAAAGGATACACTCATAAAGAATGTATCCTTTCTTATTTTCTGAATAATTAATTATGCACTTTTACAGTATTTTTATGAAACAATTAACAAGCTATATAACAAGCATTTTTATATATTTGTCATCAGCTACAAAAAACATAACTAAAGCTATATATTAAAACTAATAAAAATGAAAAACTATTTTAAAATGGCTAGTATTATTTTATTCTGTGCAGCATGTACAACTACGCCAAAAACAGACAATCCTTTATTGTCTGAGTGGAATACACCACACCAAACGCCTCCTTTTAGTAAAATTGAATTAAAGCACTATGAACCAGCTTTCATAAAAGCTATAGAAGAAGGTAAAAATGAAGTTGATGCTATTGTAAATAATTCAGATGCTCCAACATTTGATAACACTATAGTGGCATTAGATAATGCAGGTGAATTATTGAGTAAGGTTGCTGGAGTATTCTACAACTTAACAAGCTCTAATACTTCTGAGGCAATGCAAGATCTTGCTCAGAAGATTTCTCCAATGATGTCTGATTACTCTAGCTACATCAATCTAAATGAAAAACTATTTACTCGTATCAAAGCTGTTTACGATAAAAAAGAATCATTTAAACTAAATGCAGAACAAACTACTTTACTAGAGGACACTTATAAAGGTTTTGTTCGCAGTGGTGCTAATCTAACAGGAAAAGACAGAACTAGATTTAAGGAAATATCTAAAGAACTCTCTAAACTATCTCTTAAATTTGATAAGAATGAGTTAAAAGAAACTAATGCTTTTAAACTTATTATCAAAGATAAGAAAGAACTTAAAGGTCTACCTGAAAGCGCACTTGAAGCTGCTGCATTAGCTGCTAAACAAGCTAAAGAAGAAGGATATCTATTTAATCTACAATACCCTAGTTACGGTCCAGTAATGAAGTATGCAGAAAATAGAAAACTTAGAGAGAAACTTTATAAGGCTAGAGCATCTGTTGCATTCAAAAACAATGAATTCAACAATACTGAGATTATAAGACAAATCACAACTCTTAGACTTGAAAAAGCTAACCTATTAGGATTCAAATCATACGCTGATTATATTCTAGAAAATAGAATGTCTGAGAATGCAGATAATGTAAACAACTTCTTAAAGGAACTATTAGATGCTTCTCATAAATACACTTTAAAAGAAGTTAAAGAGATTGAAGCTTTCGCAAGAAAGAATGGTTTCAAAGGTAAAACATTACAAGTTTGGGATTCAGGATTTTACTCTCAAAAGCTTAAGGAAGCTAAATATAGTTTAGATGATGAAATTGTTAAGCAATATTTCCCTCTAAACAAAGTACAAGAAGGTGTATTTGGCTTAGCTAAAACACTTTACGGACTAACTTTCAAAGAAGTTGATAATATTGACAAGTATCACAAAGATGTACAGACTTACGAAGTATACGATGCTAATAACAAATTCTTAGCTGTATTCTATGCTGATTTCTTCCCAAGAGAAAGCAAGCAAAGTGGTGCATGGATGAACGACTATAGAAGTCAGAAAATGGTTAATGGTAAAGATAGAAGACCAATTATTACTATTGTAACTAACTTCACTAAACCAACTGAAACTAAACCATCTTTATTAAGCATGGGAGAAGTTAGAACATTCTTACACGAATTCGGACATGCTCTTCACGGAATGCTTACTAAATGTACTTATAGCTCTACTTCTGGAACTAGTGTTATGCGTGATTTTGTTGAATTACCTTCACAAATTCATGAAAACTGGGCTTTAGAGAAAGAATGGTTAGATACATTTGCAGCTCATTATAAGACTGGAGAAAAATTACCTACTGAATTAATTGAGAAGATTAAGAAAGCTGATAACTTCCTTGCTGCTTATGGAAATGACAGACAAGTAAGCTTTGCAATGATTGATATGGCTTACCACTCAATCACTAAACCTATTGAAGGGAAAATTATCGATTTCGAACATAAGGCTTTTGAACCTACAAGAGTATTACCTGCAGTAAAAGGGACTTGTTTCTCTACTGCTTTTGGTCATATTTTTGCTGGAGGATATGCTGCTGGATACTACAGTTATAAGTGGGCTGAGGTTCTAGACGCTGATGCATTCTCTGTATTCAAAAAGAATGGTATCTTCGATAAAGCAACTGCTGATTCATTCAGAAAGAATGTTCTTGAAAGAGGAGGTACTGAGCACCCAATGAAACTTTATAAACGTTTTCGTGGTCAAAAACCTACTAACGAAGCATTACTAAAAAGAATGGGATTAATTAAATAATCTCTAATTTATAGATACATAAAAGGCTCGCGTTTGCGAGCCTTTTTTTATATCTCATATCTTTTAATATCCCCTAATGAACTCGCTCTATCATACCTGTTTTAATTCTTTCCCACTTCCCAAAATAAACATCATCTATAAAATTCCCTAATCTGGAATCATGTACTGATCTGGATTTTATTAATATTCGAGTTATAACCTGTCCAGCAGGAACTAAATATTCTCCACTATACTCTTTCCATAAAACTTCTGACGTTGTATAGACACCTATGGATCGTGGGGAGTCTGGACTACCTATAAACAATTCTACAGTTTCATCTCCAAGTCTCCCTTTATGGGCAAAAGACCATAACATATTTCCTCCTGGCTCTGTTACCACATCTTGATAAATTTCTGATGCCTCTGAACCATTCAGTTCTAAAAACTGAGTTCCTTTATATGATTTTGTTCCTGATATATCATTTGCAACCTGAAACATTCCACTAGAAATATTCCATCCTGGTATCTTCTCATTATAAAAGTTATTATATGTCTTATTCTCAAATTCCCCATTAATTAAATTATTACATTCATTACTAACATGAGCTGCTACTACATTAATTTTATAATCCTCAACTTCTCCATCTTCTGCCATTCCAACAGTAGTGTTTGCAACATTAGTCATTGTTGAATATCTATATCTCATATAAGACACCCCGTGCTTTTCCATATTGCTAGTTAAATATCTTAGATTATTTTCTCCTGCAACAACTCTTTTATCATTATATATTTGTTCACCAAGATCATCAAAATCCCCATCTATATTCACATCTCGCCAGACTGATAGATAACCATCTTTTGAGGCTTTAACTACTATATTATTTACAGCCCCTGCATAAATAACATTAGAACCAACTGGAGTATTATCAGGATTAAACTTAACCCCATCGTCATTATCTCCATTCGCTTCTATACTAGGCTTTCCATCATTATCTACAGTAATCGTCTCTCCTAAACATTTATCACTACTATATATGTGTCTCGGACCATTGTCTATATTAAGTGTTTTATAACTACCAGGCGCATCTCCAAAATCTAATTCTAAGTCAGCCCCAATTGTAAAATATGATACTCCATTCGGAAAACTTATAGAACTCTCTACAGTATATATGTCATCTGTCAAGTATTTCAAATCATATATTGCTGTGTATCCATCTGAAATAATTTCATCGTCATCTATAATTAACTTATATTTATGTCCTGCTGGTATAGCAGGATATCCTTTTAGGTTAACTCTTATATACACATCAGAGACATTATTTGTGTTTTGTACCTTCCATCTTTCAGCAGTTTTCATGAAATCCCCATCTCTGAACCATGAAAACTTATCTCCATTATTTTTACCCCAAACTAAAGCCTGTCCATTTGCTAACGATGTTCTTCTATCAAGACTATTAGAAGATGTAAAATCAAAGATTGTTGCAATAACAACATCTGAACCTTCATAGATTGACTTATTTATACTGCTGGATACTCTTTGATCTAAATTCCACCCTCCATCAGTTGCTAATCCGGCTATATCCTGATTGTAAGAATTTTGCATATATATAACCTGACCGTTAGAAAATTTATAATCATGATTCAGTGTTAATCCATACTTGATTGCCAAATATGATTCTATACGCTCTCTTTCTTTATTATTTACAGCATAATCATATACCAATACTTCATTAATATCTCCATCAAATACTTTGTTTCCATTTTTTGATGGATAATCTTTATCCTGGAAATCCGCCCCAATAGTTAATGCATATCTTCTATAATCTATATTTGAAGAATATAGATTAGTATCTGATTTATCTTCTGAGTATATACTAATAGTTGATTTATCATATACTGCACCAACCAAATGTGTTCTATTATCAATCGGAATAGACACCTTATTATTAGAATTATAGCTCGACTTATTTAATACAAAATCAATATTATTTCCAGAATTAGAATAAAACAATCCAAAGCCGTTTGCTACACGATTATCAGCCAAATATTTTGCAATAATAGCATCACCATTATTCTGTTTTTTATTTGGTTTGATTACGGTAAATATTGACATTTTTTGCAACTCAAGATTGGTATATTCCTTAACCATCATAAAACGATTATATACACTACCACCTGTCGAGTACTTACCAAACTCTACACCTATATTATAATTTAATGAATTGTCTCGAACGTAGAGTGGATAATCACCAACAAGACCTCCCCACCAATTATACTCAGAATAATCAACAGCATCATAATTATAATCTGATTGATCTTTCCAACTTTTGACCAACATACTCGCATCAGAAGAAAGTCCCTTGTCGCCTTTTAACCATAATGGACCAGGATATGTTATTTTCTTTTTACCAGTAATTGTGATATTATCCAAATTGCCATAAACACCAGCACTTCTAGAAGCCTTTAACACCGCTCTTATAGATATTGTATTGGCATTAATATTTGAAAGAAGAATATTTTTAACCGTCCAATCAGAGTTAGGTATACTTTTAAGAACTTGCCAAACTCCTCTATCAAGCTTGTATTGTATTTTAAAATCACCACTATCATAGTAATATGCACCAGCATCGAACTTTAGTTCCACATCCTGATATTTACTAATATCTATTTCTGCAGTTTCCCACTCAACAGTTTTATATCTACGTGCATATAAATACATATAATTACTCTCAATCTTAGCATATTTATATCTATCTCCACTATATCCTGTCCATTTCCCTATAACAGAAGATTTTCCATTATAATATGCATCAAAATCTTCTTCCCAGATAGTTGTCTGAGATAATAATCTAGATGCAAACAACATAAATAAACCAAGAACAAAAACCCTCTTAAAACCTCTTTTCCGCATTTTACAACAAACTTTTCTAGAATAAGATATTTCCAACGTAGATATATATCTATATTCTTTAATTTGGCGCAAATGTAGATATTATATTACTTTCTAACTATCTTATTAGTTGTAATCTTAGTTCTGGCCATTACTTTTTTTACGTCAGATGTATCTATACAACGTAATTCATCTGTTATTATCACTTTTAGATCAGAAGTTACATTATATACATATGGGAAAGTACCGTTACTACCACTTTGTGTAGAAACATTATTTATTTGAAAATCATAATTATAGACGCCTGATCCACCAGTTGCAGTGGCACCAACATCCAGCATATCGCCAGCGCAGACATTTAAATTATCGGGAATAGAAACATTCAGAGGTGTTTTTGGATGAGCGCACTTCAAAACAATATTCATATAACTAATACCCAATGGAAATTTTAATGCTGTTTGATATACATTATTACCAAAATCTGTAAGCAAATATTCATTATCAACTCCATTTGATAAATTATTATCAGTATCAACAGCTATATAATAATGGTAGTTATGGGAATTATAATTACTAAGATTAATTTGAAGATTTACAGTACTTACTCCTCCTGTATTTTGAATTTTCCATATTTCATTTGTCTTTTTATATATACCATCATCAATCCAATTATCAGTCTGACCATTATTCTTACCCCACACCAAAGCTTGACCATTAGCCAACGAAGTTGAAATACTTGTATTGGGGCCAACAAAATTATTCTCTGTTGAAATAATTATATTTGATCCCTCCGTATTTGATTTATTAATTGTGCTTGATATCCTCTGCTCAATATTCCAACCACCATCCGATGAAATTCCTGCTATATCCTGACTATATGAATCGCATGTATAAATAACCTGACCATTAGAAAATTTATAATCATGCTTTAATGTTATTCCATATTTCAAAGCTAAATAAGATTCAATTCTATCTTTTTTCTCATCTGTAACCGCATAATTATACATAAGAACCTCATTAATATCTCCATCAAAAATATCAACAACGCTGAGCGATGTATGATCGCCCCCTATTGTAACAGGGTACGTATTTTGCTTAATACTGCTATTATAGGACTGTACATCAGCATTAGTTTCACTATATATTTTAATATTCTGCTCGTCATAAGTGGCTGCTATCAACTGTGGTTTATGAGTGACAGCAACAGTTGCTGAATTGCTTGGAAACTCAAAATTAGTACCATCATTAGTATCTGGATTTAATACAAGTTTTAAATGATTTCCATCAGGAAAATAATGCAACCCAAACCCTTCACTATCATAATTGGAACCATGCTTAGTAATAATTCCGTCATATTTATTTGTACTTGTAGGTTTTACTACTGTAAAGATTGATAATCTCTTAACTGCAAGAGTTGAATTATCCGGAACCATCATTAGTCGCTTATTAATATAGTTAAAAGCAACACCGGGATTATAATTCAATGAATTCTCATTATAGTCATTATAACTAGAATGATACTTATCACCATCATCGTAATAATAAAAAGAAGAAAAGGCATTATTACTATAATTCGATTGATCATCCCACCTGGTAATTCTTCCACTACTTGGAGATACACCTTTATCCGCTCGTAACCAAAGAACTTTTGATGGAACTTTCTTAATCCCTCTAATCAACACATTTGAGATATAAAAGGTACCATAAGCATCCGTCGAATTAAGACTAGCCCTAATATAAATATTAGAACTACCCAAAGAACCGACACTATAATCCTTGTAGTTATAATCATCCCAATGATCAACAGTTGCAATAGGCGACCAATTAGAGTTATCATAACTATACTCAATAATAAGATCACTGGAAGTATAATTATTATAATATTCAGCTCTGGCATTAACAATTACTTCTACATTATAGTAGTCAGAAATATCGATAGCATTGGTTACCCATTTTACACTACGATTTTCATCAGCATATATTGCTAATACTTTATCTGAATCTATAGTACTAACTTTAGCGTAGTATAATCCCGTATTTTCACCAGTCCAATCAGTCGCTATCCAGTTATTCTCATAATACGAATCAAAATTCTCTTCCCAAACAGTTGTTTGAGATAATAAACTCGATGAATAGCACACAAACAACATAAAGAACATTGCACTCTTTAATACCACATTTCCCATTTTTGCGACAAACTTTTATTAAAAGAAGATATCTTAAACATAGATAAACAACTCTACTATACTCGTTTGACACAAATTTAATAATTAATTAATTACTTGCTATTTCTTTCTTGCTATTTCTTTTGTTTGAATTTTAGCCCCAACTGTTACTGGTTTGATAACTGGAGTACACACACAACCCAATTCATCTGTAATTATTACTTTTAAATCAGATGTTACGCTATATACATGAGGGAAAGTATCATTATTACTATTTTGATCAGGCGTATCTTTAAAATCGGAATCAGAAGTAGTTTTAACGTAAAAATTATAACTGTAATTACCTGACCCACCCACTGCAGTGGCAGTAATATCTAAATTATCACCTTCGCAAACATTCAAATTATCAGGAAGTGAAACACTCAACTGTCTTTTAGGATTAGCACACTTTAAAACAACGGTCATATAACTAACTCCTGATGGAAAGTTTACCTCAGTTTGATATCTATCGCTTCCCAAATCTGTAAGTAAATGTTCACAATCAACTCCATTTGATAAATTATTATCAGTATCAACTACTAGATAAAAATCATAATTATATGAATTATAATTACTTAAATTAATCTGAAGATATACATTACCAACTCCTCCAGTATTTTGCACTTTCCAACACTCATTTGTCTTTTTGTATTTTCCATCATCAATCCAAGTATCTGTCGACCCGTTATTTTTACCACACACTAAAGCCTGACCATTTGATAATGACGTCGAGATATTATTATTAGGACCAGTAAAATCATTCTCTGTTGAAATAATTATATTCGATCCATCAGAATTAGTTTTATTAATCGTACTTGATATTTTTTGTTCCAGATTCCATCCTCCAACTGTACCTATTCCTGCTATATCCTGATTATATGAATCACATGTATAAATAACCTGACCGTTAAAGAATTTGTAATCATGCTTAAGAGTTATTCCGTATTTAATTGCTAAATATGATTCAATCATATCTTTTTCTTCATCAGACACAGCATAATTATATATAAGAACTTCGTTGATATCTCCATCAAAAATACTAATTGAACCTTCAGAAGTATGATCACCTCCTAGAGTTAAAGGAGAATTATTATTCAAAATTGATTTATTATAAGACTTTCCATTATAATTACTCTCTGTGAATACTGATAATGTAGTTCCATTGTACATTCCTCCTATTAATTGAGGTTTACTATTAACTAAAGTTAATGGATATACTCCGTCAGATAAATCATAAGGATCGTCAAAATTCACTATCATCTTAACACTATTACCATCAGGGAAATAATGCAAACCATATCCAGAATCATAACTAGAATTATGCTTTGATACTATCGCATCATACTCCTCAGTACTTTGGGGTTTTACTACTGAAAAGATAGAGAAATACGCTAATTTCAAGCTTAAATCGTCATTAACTTTCATGTATTTACCATTATAATTACTTGAAGATTTATTAATTGATTTAAAACTTACACCTGGATTATAATTTATAGAACTACTGTTGTAATCATTTGTTTTATCTAAAGAATAAGAAGAAAACGCATCATTTCCATAATCTGACTGGTCATTCCATATATTGATTAATCCCCCGCTTGGAGCCACTCCTTTATCAGCACGTAACCAAAGAACTTTATCTTTTTTAATTCCTCGAATTAATACATTTGAAATATAAAACTCACCAGCCTCACTTTTAGAATTAAGTTTTGCTCTAATATAAATATTATTTCCATTTAAGGAATTTACTACATAATCTTTATACTTATAATCATACCAATGATCAACAGTTCCTATAGTAAACCACTTATCATTATCATAACTATATTCTATAATAAGATCACTAGAATACCAACTATTTGAGCCAAAAGCCCTACCATTAACAACCACTTCAATATTCATATAATCTGAAATATCTATGGCCTCAGTTATCCATTTTACTTTCTTTCTACTATTTGCATAAATTGTTAATACTTTATCTGCATCTACAGTCTGAACTTTAGCGTAAAAGTTATTTTTGTCTGCTCCAGTCCATTTTCCTGGTGCGGTTGAAATACTCTCGCTATACCCATCAAAATCTTCTTGCCATATAACTTCTTGTCCATATGAATTCTTTACGATAAAAATAGACATAAGAATAACAATTAAAATGCGTGTTTTTAATTTATTATACATGTTCTTTATATTTAATTACATCAATCTATCAGGGGAAACAGATTGAATCTTATTGTATTATAGAACAAATCTATAACATTTATCTTACATATTATTAATTCTTCACACAGCAAAATCAAGAAAATAATATAAAAACGAACACATCATCAAAAAACAAACGTACAAGACAAATAGATATACTATTTATAATACTTTTGCACCATGATTCTATTTATTCCATATAGTCCAACAAATACCATATTGAAATTAATTTCAGTAGGACTTCTTAGTGCTATTAAGTTTTTTCTGGCCATACCATATTCTTATGCAATAGGACTCTCTTATTGGGAAACATTAATTTCAACATGTACTGGAGGAATATTTGGCTTTTATTTCTTTTATTACCTATCTGGTGTAATTCTTAACTTCCTAGTAAGTAAAGGCGTCTTAAAAAGGCCTAGAAAGAAAAGAAAAGCAAACAAAAAAATATTTAGCAAAAAGAATAAGCTTATCGTAAAAACTAAACTTTCATACGGACTGGTTGGCCTGGTTATTCTGACCCCAATAATTTTATCAATCCCAATAGGGGCTTTCATTTTACGTAAGTATTACAAGAACAATAAGTTAGCAATCCCTCTTATGTGTAGTTCAATAATTCTATGCGGATTTATTACTACAACAATCCTCTATTTTATTTAAGCTAGATAACTGATTGATAATAATTTCCAACAATCCAATAAAATATCTATATTTGCAGGTTCAAAATAAGAAAAATAGAAGCACATGAATCATAAAGCAGGATTTGTAAATATAATAGGTAATCCAAATGTTGGAAAATCTACACTAATGAATAGACTTGTTGGAGAAAGGATTTCAATCATTACATCGAAGTCTCAGACAACTCGTCATAGAATTAAGGGTATCGTTAATACTGACGAGTACCAAATTGTATATTCTGATACTCCAGGAGTTATTAAACCTAGTTATAAACTTCAGGAATCTATGATGAATTTCTCAACATCAGCTTTGGCAGATGCTGACATTATTCTATATGTGACGGATACTGTTGAAAAGTTTGACAAGAACGAACAGTTTTTATCAAAGGTTCAGAAAACAGATAAACCAGTCCTTCTAGTAATTAATAAGATCGACCTTAGCGATAACGAGAAACTAGAAGCATTATTTGACAGATGGAAAGAGACTCTTCCTAATGCAGAGATTTTCCCTATGTCGGCTCAGGAGAATTTTAATGTTGAGAATTTATTTAATCGTATATTAGAATTACTTCCAGAGGGTGAACCATTTTTTCCAAAGGATGAGATGACTGATCTTCCTGCAAGATTTTTCGTGAATGAAATTATTCGTGAGAAAATTCTTTTGCATTACGATAAGGAGGTACCATATTCGGTAGAAGTTCAGGTAGAGGAATTTAAAGAAGAACCAAAAATAATTAACATACGTGCATTAATTCACGTAGAAAGGGAATCTCAAAAAGGAATTATCATTGGTAAACGAGGATCAGCTCTTAAAAGAGTTGGAACAGAAGCCAGAAAAGATATTGAAGGATTCTTTGGAAAGAAGGTCTTTCTTGAAATCTTTGTTAAGCTAAGCAAAGATTGGCGAAGCAAGGATAAAGATCTTACAGGATTCGGATATAAATTAAACTAAATTAGAAAAGAAAACAAAGTATAATATGAGCAAGATAGTAGCAATAGTAGGAAGACCAAACGTTGGTAAATCTACTCTTTTTAACAGACTTACGGGTACCCGAAAGGCTATCGTTAATGAAGAGAGTGGAGTTACTCGTGATAGAAATTATGGAAAAGCCAACTGGAATGGCGTTGACTTTTCTGTTATCGATACAGGTGGTTATGTAACGAATACTGATGATATTTTTGAGGAAGAGATTAATAAGCAAGTAATGCTTGGTATGGAAGAGGCTGATGTTATCGTCTTTGTTACTGATGTTGAACTTGGTATTACTGATCTTGACCAGAGTTTTGCAAAGATCCTTCGTGGAGTTGACAAACCTATATATCTAGTTGTAAATAAAGTAGATAATGGTGAGCGTATTTATGATGCTCAGGAATTCTACAGACTAGGTGTTGGTGAAGAGATGTTTACAATATCTTCTGTTAACGGTTCTGGTACAGGTGAATTACTTGATACTCTTGTTGAAGCTCTACCTAAGGATGATGGTATTAATGATGATTTAGAAATCCCAAGAATTGCTATTGTTGGTAGACCAAATGTAGGTAAATCTTCTACTATTAATGCTCTTATCGAAGATGATAGAAATATTGTAACTGATATTGCTGGTACTACAAGAGATGCTCTATACACTAGATACAACAGATTCGGTCATGATTTCCAATTGATTGATACTGCTGGACTTAGAAAGAAGACTAAAGTGAATGAGGATGTAGAATTCTATTCAACAATGCGTTCTATTCGTGCTATTGAGGAATCAGATGTATGTATGTTACTTCTTGATGCTACTCGTGGTGTTGAGGCTCAGGACTTGAATGTTTTTAATCTAATCATTAAAAACAGAAAAGGTTGTGTTATTCTTGTAAACAAGTGGGATTTGCTTGAGAAAGAGACTAATACAATGAAAGATTTTGAAGAAGATATTAGAAAGAAGATTGCTCCTTTCAATGATATTCCAATCATCTTTACATCTGCTATAACTAAACAAAGATTACTTAAAGGTCTTGAAGAGACTATTAGAGTATATGAAAATAGAAAACGTAAGGTTAAGACTTCTGAACTGAATAATGTAATGCTTCAAGCTATTGAAGATTTCAGACCACCTTCAGTAAAAGGTAAATTTGTTAAGATTAAGTATGTAACTCAATTACCTACTTTCGCTCCAACTTTTGCTTTTTATGCAAACTTACCTCAGTACATTAAAGATCCTTATAAGAGATATCTTGAAAACAGAATCCGTGATAATTGGGATTTCTGTGGAGTACCTATTCAGATTTTCATTAGAAAGAAATAATAAATCAAAAAAAATGCCGTTCAAATAATGAACGGCATTTTTTATATTATATAAAGAAAGTCTCTATTCTTCATCAAAACTCTTATTATACTGACTCATTGCTCTATAACTCATACCCATGTTAGAGAATCCTCCATCGTGAAATAAGTTCTGCATAGTAACCTTTCTTGTAAGATCAGAAAATAATGTAATACAATAATCAGCACATTCTGCAGCTGTTGCATTACCAAGTGGAGACATACGTTCCGAGAAATCAATAAGTTTATCTATTCCCTTTACTCCTGCTCCTGCAGTTGTCATAACTGGTGATTGAGAAATAGTATTAATTCTAATCTTCTTCTCTCTACCATAAATATATCCGAAACTACGAGCAATTGACTCAAGCATTGCTTTGGCCTCAGCCATATCATTATATTCAAATAATGTACGTTGTGCAGCTACATATGAAAGTGCTACTACAGAACCCCATTCATTTATCGCATCTAGTTTTTTAGCAACCTGAAGTACTTTGTGAAATGAAATTGCAGAAATATCTATTGTCTTTTTTAAATATTCGTAGTTCAAATCATCATAAGAACGTTTCTTTCTAACATTCAATGACATTCCGATTGAATGAAGTACAAAGTCAACCTTACCACCAAAATGATCCATTGCTCCATTGAATAGTTTCTCCAAATCTTCTACGCTTGTAGCATCTGCTGGTATAACTGGTATATTGTGTTTCTCTGCGAATTCATTTAATTCTCCCATTCTAAGAGAAAGAGGTGTATTTGTTAAAACTAGTTCCGCACCTTCCTCTAATGCCTTCTCTGCCGCTTTCCATGCAATTGATTGAGGGTTTAAGGCACCGAAGATTATTCCCTTCTTTCCTTTTAATAAGTTATAAGCCATAATATATATGTTTTTAATAATAAAAACGAATGAGAAGAAATATTGTTACATATATCTTCTCATTCGTGCTGCAAAACTACAGAAATGTATCTTAAAATACGAGTAAAAAATGTTAAATGATCTAATTTTGAAGTAGAACCTTTGCATTATGGTATGCAGCATCTGTTACATTTGCACCACTTAACATCTGCGCAACCTCCTCAAGACGTGCATCTTGTGTCAATAATTCTATATTAGAATGCGTAGTTTCTTCATCATCTTTTTTATATACTTTATAATGCCAATCTCCTTTTGCTGCAATCTGAGGCAAGTGAGTAATGCTTATTACTTGCATAGATTTTGACATATCCTGCATCATAAATGCCATCTTTTCTGCTATACTACCAGATACTCCTGTATCTATTTCATCAAAGATTATAGATGGTAACTGACGAGATTCACAAATCAGATATTTTAAACTTAGCATTAATCTTGACATCTCTCCTCCTGATGCAACTCGACCAATCTCTTGTAATTCTGAGTTCTTATTTGCCGAGAACATAAAACATACATCATCAATTCCGT
>Ga0193964_1000495_pt1 | contig 19133 bp, 16 predicted proteins | sample FB_7_MG_FD_140323 | JGI IMG/M metagenome (GOLD analysis project Ga0193964, IMG submission 140323) | Microbial mat bacterial communities from the Broadkill River, Lewes, Delaware, United States - FB_7_MG | ecosystem: Environmental > Aquatic > Freshwater > River > Microbial mats | place: USA... | reverse complement strand
CTATGTATACAAGCGTATTCAGTGGTACCAATATGATTTTGCGAGCTCGATATGGCTGCACAAGTCGAGAGATTTTACGTAACCAGCTGCCCTTTACCTTGGTTATGGTCCCTGTAGGTATCTTGGTTCTATATTCCATGGAATGGCTCGGTGTTCAGTAATTTATAGTTGATACTATTTCGCTTATCGCTTAATTTTACGACCTCATCTATACCCACAGCATCCTGATGGCAGTTCGAGCCACATATAATTAACATATTAAGTACGAGGCAAGCATGATTAAGGTTTATGGAAGCGTTTATTCGCGTGCAAGCATGGTAATGTGTGTTCTAGAAACGCTAAATTTAGAGTATGAATACATTGATCATCTGCCAAAAGGCAAAGAGATTAAGCAAGATGCATATCTCGCGCTAAACCCTAATGGTAAAGTCCCAACGATAGTTGATGGTGACTTAGTTCTCTGGGAAACCCAAGCAATCCTATTTTACCTAGTAGAGAAATATGGCAAGGGCGAGCTATGGGGCAACAGCCCAGAGGAAGTCGCTGATATTTATCGCTGGTCCCTGTTTATCAGTAATCAGCTAGAAGGCTTTGCACTTGATCTATTCTCGCAATATAAATTTGTCAAAGAAGAGAATCGTGATGCTGCCATTATTGCTCGTGCAAACAGCGAGATGGATCGTTTTATGCCCATTCTCGAAAATCAATTAGAAGGCAAAGAGTACGTTTCTGGTAATAAACGTACTGTCGCAGATATCCACGGCGCAACCATACTTTCTTGGGCCAAATTAGTGGGCTACGACTTCAAACGCTTCCCAAATGTTGATGCTTGGATAAAACGCCAAATAAAATCTGAAGCACAACAGAAAGTAAACGCTAAAGCCTAACTCAATCATCGTATTTACCTAAACTAGGGGGGGTGAGTTTAGAGACCCCCTAGTGCCTATCCGCTCCCTTAGTCATGACATCTCTCAGGAGAGAGAAGTCCCAATAATCATCCAAACGATGACTATCTTGCTCACCTTTCAAGGTACCAGAAAAACTATAAAATACGGCGTCAGCATTAAACGCTTCTTTCAGCCCGCCATCGATGGGAAATGCCCCCTCACTAACCATTTCATCATAATACTGATCAATCTCTTGCGGCCGATGCTTCCCTAGCAAACCATATTTTATGCTTTGCTCCGACACATATTGAGAGTTTTCAACCATCGCTTGCCATACAAACACGAGTTCCTGAATCAATACTTTAAGCTCTTTCTGATTAGACTTGATAAAGGATTGATGAGCATAAAGCGCTTCATCAGAAGCATTAACCTCTTCCATAGGCAAACGCTTGAATACGCCACTGGGCATAGAAAGCAGCATGTTTTTACGCTCTGTATCAACTACCGTCGCGTTTATGCGACCATTGATCATCGCATTTGCTCTTACACCGGATCCTGGCAGATAAAACATTTTACGATAAGAAATACCGTGTTTCTTAGCCATCATATTCATAATAGCCTCAGTACCAGACCCCGAACCATGTGAATACATATCGATTCCATCGAGTTCACTCCAAGCATTAAATTTAGTCGCGTTGACCACGGGGTGGAAACGTAACTTATTTAACTGATAGAACATCCGAATGGGCGCCTGGGTTTCCTGTATGGTTTTATACGGGGTACCCATACCGATATCTGCTTGCTTATTCATAATGGTTCGCATCGCCATACCCTCAGAGAGCATATAACTGACCTTAATCTTCAACCCCCTCTCTTTGGCTCTCTCTACCGCTACCAAGATTGGCAACATATCGATACCGGGCAGATCGTCTAAGGCAACTCTAATCTCACCGTCCGAAGCCAGCGCAGCAACTGGAGTAGTAAAAATAATCAAACTACAGATAAAGGCTTTTATGATGCGTGACATGGTATTAGCAACTCCAACTAAATAGGCATTTACATAACAATGATTCAATAACAGTCTACTGAATAGAAAAAACCTTTTCTTATTAAGAAACATTGTACAATAAGCTTATCTTTAGGCGACCCTGTTTACTAGCCATATAGAGGCACATAGTTTGAGAGAGTCTTTGCAGAGAAAGTTTCTTTTTCCAGTCATCGTAGGTGCTGCCCTTCTAATCATCTTATCAGCACTGCTTACTTATATGAGTCTACTACCCGATCTCAGATCTCAAATGGTTAAACGTGCTGAATTAATGACCACAACCATCCGAGCGGCTGGCGAGATTAACCCAAACTATCAGGACCTACGCTTAGCCTTAGAAGAGATAACGCTGCACACCTCAGGCGTCCATGGCATCACCCTAGCAACGCTCAATCCAACCATTATTTGGGCATCCAGCACTCAGCCTAATGCGGACCTTGATGCCCATACCGTTGATATGCTGAAACTGCTTGATATCAGTTCTAAAAAACATATTTTCGGGCAGTTCACACATGCTAATGGTGACCTCATTGTAATTTCACCCTTTAAAAACTTTCACCATGTAGAACAAACCCTCATTACGGCTCCGCATACATTCAAACTACCGCCCCAGATGAGCAGTGATCTTGCATACACTCTTCCAGCGGATGGCTATGAAGGAATTTTATATCTTCGCTTCAACTGGCAAGAGTTCGAAACAGTCGCCAATACCACGCTTGCGAACCATATAATGGCCATGTCCGGTGGCATTTTGCTTATGCTATTGCTATCGATAGCAACGGTGTATAAATCAATCATTAATCCAATCAGGTCTATCTCAAATACAATTATTGCGCAGAGATCCGGGGATTCTAGTGCTAGAACAGAACAACTTTCACGAGATGAGATAGGCCTTCTTGGCACATCACTTAATGAGATGCTCGATTCGCTACATGATAGGGACCGGCTACTTAAGGTAGTTGTCAACCACCTCCCAGTTGGACTTAGCCTTAAAGGACTGAACGATGAAAAACTGGTTCAAAACGAAGCCTACAAACAGTCCTATCTATCCCCGTATTTAAACGGCCAAATCCATGAACAAGTATTGGAAAATAGAATAACCTCACAACAAAAAGTTGTCTCCGAACAAATACCCATCACATTAGAAGAGCATTTAACATTTACCGATGGCACAAAGGATTTTGAAACAACTATTTTCCCTATATTCAATCACAAGAACCATCTTGAGTGGCTAGGGACACTTTGCGTTGATATAACAGAGAAGAAGGCAAGAGAGCTAAAGCTAACACAACTTTTCATGGCCGTTGAATCTGTTAACAACGGGATTATTATTAGTGACGCTCAATCAGAAGGCCATCCCATTCTCTATGTAAACCCCGCCGTATCGGCACTAACGGGGTACCAAAAATCCGAACTTATCGGGGCATCACCACGTATATTCAACAGAAATAGCAAAGAACAAGAAGGACTAGAAATCTTACGAAGGGCTATACATAAGAAAGAAGCATGCAGCGTTGTACTAAAAAACACACGCAAAGATGGTACGCAATTCTGGAATGAATTCACTCTATCCATCATCCAAGATGACACAGGGACCACCACTCACTTTGTCGGCATCCAAAACAATGTCACTGATCGAGTCGAAGCTGAAAATCGAATAGAACACTTGGCCTACTATGACGCTTTAACCGACATCCCCAATAGAACGCTATTTAACGATCGTCTTACTCAGCTCATTGCTGAATCCGAACGATCTAGCAAGATGGCTGCGATCGTCTATATAGATTTAGATGGTTTTAAAGCGGCCAACGATAATTTTGGCCATGTGACTGGGGATATTATCCTCCAAAAAGCCGCCAATAGAATGCAAAGCTGCCTTAGAAACCAAGATTCTATTGCTCGGATGGGGGGTGATGAATTTACCATCCTACTACCCCAGCTATCTGATACTGATGTCATCATTAACGTTCCCAAGATCATAAATCGCCTAAATACAGAATTAGCGAAACCTTATGATATCGAAGGCAACCTTATCCATACGTCAGGAAGCATAGGCATTAGTATTTACCCCAAAGATGGCAATAATGCTGAAACTCTGATTATGTGTGCTGATCACGCTATGTATCACGCAAAACAGAAGGGGAAAAACACGTTTAGCTTTTTCCAAAAACAGATGAATCTTGAAATTGAACAGAATCAATTAGTGGAGAATCATCTACGCGGAGCAATTACTAGAGATGAATTCACTCTTCATTATCAACCTCAAGTAAAACTCGATACCCAAGAAGTTTCATTGGAAGCACTAATACGCTGGAAAAACGATACACTTGGGGATGTGTTGCCCGATGAGTTCATTCCTATCGCAGAATCAAGTGGTATGATCGACGAAATAGGCTCATGGGTTATTCAACAAGCCTGCAGGGACTACGCCTCGCTACGCGAGATAGGTCATCATATCCAAAAAATAGCGATCAACATCTCGGCTTATCAGTTTAAACGTCAGGATATTGCTTCCATTATCAAGCAAGAGCTCGACAAACATGGGATGGAGGGTTCCTGTTTAGAAGTGGAAATAACCGAGACTGCTATTTTTAATGATTTTGAGTTTGCCAAAGCCGCACTGCAAGAGATTCGAAAAATGGGTGTTACTATCGCAATCGATGATTTCGGTACAGGCTACTCCTCTTTAACCTATTTAAAACAACTACCGATCGATACAATTAAAATCGATAAACAGTTCATTAAAGGCTTACCTAAAAACAAAGACGATCAACATATTGTTATGGCTATTTCAGGAATGGCTAAAGGCATGGGATTAAAACTGTTAGCCGAAGGAGTCGAGACCGAAGAGCAACTCCAGTTTGTGGAACATGAACTTCACTGCACCAACATACAAGGATTTCTATTTTCTAAACCGATCCCCAAGTCCGAGCTTCTACAGTCCAGCTTCCTAAACCTAGCATCAAACAAAATATAGATATTTCAGACGGTGCAGATGTTATGTAACCAAACATCACTACAGATACTTTTCTCAAAGCTCAAAGCTCAAAGCTCAAAGCTCAAAGCATTAGTTTATTAGCTATACGCCCCCTCTCCTAACAGATCAAAAGCTATGCAAGCAAGCGTTCCATCCACATGTGAGGAATACCCGCTTCCATAAATTCACTACCATAGGGGGCAAAACCTAGCTTAAGATAAAAATTAGTCGCTTGTGTCTGAGACCCTAAATACACACGCGAACAACCTTTTTCCTCCGCCTTATTAATCAAGGACAAGACAACCTTCTCGCCTAACCCCTGGCCTCTATATTTTCTTAAAACAGCGATTCTACCTATATGACCGTCATCTAGAATTCGGCCGGTAGCGACTGGGACCCCATCGGCATAAACAAGCGCGTGAATAGCCCTATCATCTAAGCCATCAAACTCCAACTCAGGATCTATACCTTGTTCGCGAATAAACACGTCATGGCGGATTGCCCCCACCAGCTTTGAGTTCTCATCATCAAAGGTGACATTCTTTACTATGATCATTCAGCAACTTAAATTGTTATTAATGTATTAAAAAGTTAATTTATAAAAAAAGCGCCTAACAAAGGCGCTTTTAGAAGCTATTAGCCTACAGCTAATCTTACAGATCTTGAACCCATCGTGGCTCGAACTCAGCTGTAAAACACCGGCATAACTATCCACCCGCATACCTCATGCAATGAGTTACTTAAGTTTTCATCAATAGCTACTTAATCAGCAAACTGATTTTTAATATCCCAAAACTTATCTTTAACATTATCAAAAGCATTCAATAGGCGTGGATCAAATTGACCTTCACTCATATGCAAAATGATGTGTTCTGTTTCAGATTTTGTATATGCTTTTTTATAAATACGCTGAGTCACTAGCGCATCATAAACATCAGCCACTGCCATCAGGCGTGCCGGCAGCGGAATCGCTTCACCTACCAGCCCTTTGGGATACCCTTGCCCATCCCAACGCTCATGGTGATAGTGCGCAATATCCCTTGCACAGTGCAGGAAGGTACCACTTGCCTCCAGCGAGAGGCGACTAGACAGGGAATTGATGGCCTCTTCTATAGCATCACTGCCAAGTGTCGTATGCGCTTGCATAATACATTGTTCAGTTTCGTTTAAACGCCCTTCCTTCAGCAGGATATGATCAGGAATACCCACTTTACCAATATCATGTAAGGGTGCTGACTTATAGATACGCTGAATTAAGTTATCATCCAGCTGATCCTCAAATTCGGGGTGATGTAAAAGCGCTTCGGCCAGTACTTTCACATAATGCTGGGTCCTAAAGATATGCTGGCCCGTTTCGTTATCCCTAGTTTCAGCCAGCGTAGCCAGACTCAAAATAGCCGCATCTTTGGTTGCATCAAGCTCTGCTGTACGTTTTTCAACCTTTTTCTCAAGTAAACGGTTCAGTGCCAACAGCTCCTTTTCCGCTACTTCACGACCAGAATCCGCCCGAGCCCATAACCAAAGTAAACCGCTACTAAATAGATATGCCAGCATCAAAGGATAGAGATAAGCCAAATGTTCACCAAGAAATGGCATGCCTATTCTATGCTGTGTATTCACAACGACGAATTTCCATTCACCTAAGCCGCTGTTTCTCAATACTTCAGAGGGAGCAATCGTATAAAAATTGAAGCGCCCTTGCTCAGATTCAACGATCCCAGCCTGAGCCTGATTTATCTGGCGCCAGATTTCAGGAGACTGCTGGCTAAAGCGAATACCACTATCAAGCATAAAGCCCCATTCTCTGGAACGGACCTCACTAGATAGCCAATAACCGCTGCTATTCAAAAGCATTTTTTCACCAGGAAGGTGCTTAACTATATTCCTGAAATCATCTAGCAGATCACCCGCCAGAAAATTCAGGACCACCACTCCTATAAGCGTATTGCTCTCATCATAAACCGCTTTCGCCAAACGAATGACCGGTTTCAAAGGCAGCTCGATGACTCCTTGCTCAATATTGAGATCTAAGCGTGAGATATAAATCTCATCGCTAGATTTTAAAAGAGCTTCCTTAAAATAATAACGTTCTGATTTGTTCTGAAGGTCATAACCTGTCACAACCACTGGGCTTCCAGCATTATAGTTAACCCGTGAAAGCTCCTGACCTTCACGGGATAACAATCGTATCTGATCATAACGACCATAGGTTGCCGACATCGTATGAAAAAAAGAATCGAGATAAGCCTGCCGCTCATCATTAGGAGATTGCAAAAACTCCGTCACCAGCTGACTTTTAGTTATAAACTCCAGATCAATGCGTGCCATTTCAAGGCTACGACCTAGCTGCGCTTGCACCAGACGTGAGGAAGAATCCACACTAGCGTCCAATCGCTCAGCCACTACTTTCTCAATCAGAAAAAAAGCAAAGTATATCGCCAGTGATCCAACAAGAGTCAAAGGAAGCCATAATGTCCAGAAACGCTTTGACGCACCGGCAGAGGTTTTATTAGATTTGATCAGATACTTCATACAACTTAAGAACAGGGAGTCCTACAGATAAACCCACAATGATTCTAAGTATTTTAACAAGTATTCAATAAAAAACAGCCATCAATATCAGTAGCCACTAATAGAGTTCGCTGTATTTAAAATAACCTATTGTTTAATAAAGAATAACTGACTATAACTTTTTTATTAGCCTATCCGTTAGGTGCTCTAGGTTTATTAATCATCTAATATACCCTTACAAAACACAGGGTCTGCTATTTATGGGTATAGTTATGAAACAGAACCGAACGGGGCTCAGTTCTTGTCCACAGTGTCTGAAACGTTATCTAAGTTTCGATACAGAAATGACTGAACAGGAATGGGAAAGCCTAGGTAGGGATAACCCCCAATGCTAGCCTTGCATAGCCACATTGAAAGAACATCCTGTGATAACAAACCTAAGGGGAACTAGCTAATATTATGCGTCAAGGTTTGCGCCGTATTTTATGAACTTTTAAAAAAAGAGGCCTCCTGACGGAGACCTCATAAGAGCACATACAACTAATCGTATTCAACTATCAACAATGATTTAAAGGCCACCCATGCAGATATACTTCGTTTCTAAGTAATCATCCAATCCGTACTTAGAACCTTCACGGCCTTGGCCCGATTCTTTAACACCGCCAAACGGGATGACTTCAGAGCTAATAGCGGTCTCATTGACGCCCACCATGCCATATTCGATACCTTCAGAAACACGCCAGATACGCCCCATGTTCTGTGTGTAGACATACGCAGCTAAACCAAACTCTGTATCGTTCGCCATTGATATCGCTTCGTCTTCGTTCGAAAACTTAAAGACTGGCGCAACAGGGCCGAAAATTTCTTCGCGGAAAACGCTCATTTTATCGTTAACATCGGTCAAAATAGTTGGTTCATAAAAACCATGACCTAACTCAGATGGCTTACCACCGATCACAACATTCGCACCTTGCTCCACAGCATTGCGAACTTTGTTGTCGATATCAGTTAGTGCTTTAGCGGTGATAACAGGACCGTGTGTTGTATCACCGTCGAAGCCGTAACCCAATTTAAACTCTTTGACCGCCGCTGCGAATTTTTCAACAAACGCATCGTAGATACCTTCCTGTACTAATAAGCGGTTAGCACAGATACAAGTTTGACCTGAGTTACGATATTTAGAGATCAAGGCCCCTTTCACCGCTTCATCTAGATCAGCATCATCAAAGATAATCACTGGCGCATTGCCGCCCAGCTCCATTGAGGTACGTTTTACTGTGTCCGCACACTGTTTCATTAACAGTTTGCCGACAGGGGTAGAACCCGTGAAAGTCACTTTTTTAACTTTGACGTTAGATGTCATTTCACCGCCAACAGCAGGAGCATCAGCACTCGGCAATACGCTAAATAAACCATCAGGTAAACCAGCGCGTTTTGCTAACTCAACTAGGGCCAAGGCTGATAGTGGCGTTTCTGCCGCAGGCTTTAAAACGATAGCACAGCCAGCGGCTAATGCAGGCGCCGCTTTACGAGTGATCATCGCATTTGGAAAATTCCAAGGAGTAATAGCCGCTACAACCCCTACAGGCTGACGAATAACGATACTACGACGATCCGCTGAGGAAGGAAGTACATCGCCGTAAATACGCTTACCCTCTTCTGCAAACCATTTTAGGTAAGATGCACCATACATCACCTCACCTTTGGATTCGAAAAGAGGCTTACCCTGCTCAATTGTCATAATAGCAGCGAGATCGTCAATATTTTCAATGATCAGAGCATGCCAATTCTCTAGCACTTCCGAACGCTTAGCAGGCGGTAACGCTTTCCAAGATTGCATTGCCGTTTCGGCGGCATCAATAGCACGTGCGGTTTCTGCTTGGCCAACACTAGCCACATCAGCAAGTACATCACCGGTCGCAGGATTTGTTACAGCAAAGGTTTCACCTTTGTCACCATCAACCCACTCACCATTTATAAAAGCTTGTGTCTGCAACAGACTGGAATCATTCAACTCTAGTTTCATAGCAATCTCTTCTTAAAATCACGGTGGGTAGTAAAACCCAGCAAGATAGGATCTGGTTTTATTAGCGCATTTCTCTTAACAAAACCGATCAACTTAACAATATGTTTAAGCATTACATTAATGCCTTCTAGACTACCCGATTCAAACTTACTTAACAAGTTAACTATTTTTGTAACTACCACTTTTTTGCCGTAGCGAAGCACTAGGCACCGACATCTAACAACCAGATAACGATATTAATAGATACGAAGGAAAGCAGCGTGGCTGGCAATAAAACCGCCGAACATAGGCCCCCAAGGTTATAGCGCATCCCTATGACCGCATAGATACTAAACATCGGCATACAAGCCAAAATAATCGCTACTGACTGAAACAGAGGTGACATTGGCGGGAATAATAGAATCATCAAGAAAACGGATAATGGATGCATGACCAGCTTACCCACCACTATAGATGATAGATCAGTCACCATCCCCTTTGGTTGTAAACCGACTAACATACCCCCGATAGTAAACAAGGCAACGCCTCCCACCGTCACAGCGAGCATATCAATCACACGCCCTACAAACTGGGGCGGATGAACAGAAGTCGCCGCACTTAAAATACCTAAGCCTATAGATACAATAATTGGGTTTTTAAGCAGCAGAGGAAGCGACTTCGCCAACGCTTTAAAGAAACTACTGCCCTCATGCCTGCCAGTATCAGCCAGCGCCAGCGCTAAGGGTAAAATAAAGAAATTTTCGACAATCAAGGTTAAGGCAAACGGTACTAATGCAGCCTCACCAAATAGCTGCATGATAATGGGATAACCAACCATCAAACTATTTGAAATACTTCCACCTAAACCAAACATCGCGCACTCTGTAAGGGATTTATTCCTCAGTTTGGCAACCACAAACAGGAGCATGAAGGACAGAAACGATCCCAAGCCGAATATCAGCAGATAATCATAATGAAGAATATCCTGAAAAGAGCGAGAACTAAGCGCCCTAAAAAGAGCAGCTGGTAAACCAAAATTAATCACAAACCAAGCCAATGTACGTACATTGTCTTTTTGTAAAAACCCGCTCCTAACTGAAATATACCCCATCGCAATCAAGATAAAGGTAGGACTAGTCAGCGATAATATATACGTTAAATCATACATGGCTAGGGCATAATCTCCATTTAATAGTGGTGCAAGAAAGCGCTTCTTGTCTTAATTTCCTGAGAAAAGCTCGAATAATTTAGTTAATATATTAACTTTAATCAAGATAAAATCGATCGACTTTACTTCTATCGTTCCTCATGCAGATACTTCCTATAGCTCCAAAGCACTCAAACATTGATCACAACAGCCTAAAAAAAACCCGCGAAATACGCGGGTTTTTCATAACTAAGCTTAACGCATGGTTTATACCATTGTTGGATCCGGATCCATGCCCATGATAGATCTGCCAAGTACCTGCTTACATACATCATAATCTGTGTAAGCATGAGCAGCTGTCATGTTGCAATCACGCCATAAACGCTGAATTTCATTGTCGTGAATCCAAGTACTACCACCTGCCACTTCAAACAAACGATTAACTGCTTCACAGCACATTTTAACCGCATACGCTTGGTTTGTGCGCCAGAATGCTAGCTCTTCATCATTTGGATAACGTTTCTGCTCTCCAAACTCTTTATGCTCATCCCAGGTTTTTTCCATCAACGCACGAGCGGCCATCACCTGATGAGTAGATTCAGCCAAACGCATAATTGGTGGAATCTCTTTACCACTGCTTGCCAACGTATATGCACGGGTACGGTTTTTGGTCATCTCTTTGTAAACAACCAACATACGCTCAGCAATACCGAGTGCCATTGCAGCGAAACCACATGCAAAATATGGGCGGTAAGGTGCGTAGAAGATTTTACTATCTGGGTACAAACCAAAACCAGAAGACTCACCCGTCATCATCGCTTTTGCTTTTTCAATGCGATGCTCAGGAATGAATGTATTCTCTTTAATCTTAAGCGTCTTAGTACCTGAAGGTTTCATACCCGCAGAATACCAATCATCTTCAATTTCATAATCAGAGCTAGGTACAACACCAAAGCAATAATCTTTTTCGCCTGTCTCAGCGTTCGGGCGAAGGAAACCAAGAATAGCCCACTCCGCATGATCGCAACCAGAGCTCCAACGCATATCACCATTAAAGATAACACCGCCTTCACACTCTTCTGTCTTACCAAAAGGAGCGATAGAGCTACTGGCTGTTGCATCTGGGTTTTCGCCCCAAAATTCAGCTTGCGCTTCTTTAGAGAACATCGCCATCTGGTGGCTATGCGTAATTAACAAACTAAATGCCCAAGCAGTACCGCCACATGCACCAGCTAATGCAGCAACACAATCAGTCACTTGTGGTAAAGAAAGTTCTAAACCGCCATATGCTTTCGGCTGTAGAGCGCGGTGCAGATTGATAGACTTTAGAAGACGAATATTTTCATCAGGCACTTTACGTAGCTTCTCAGCTTCTACTGCATTTGCAGCGATCGTAGGTAGAATCTTCTTCAGTTCATCTAACATTGGATTTGGTCTTTCCATTGCTCTTTACCTTCTTCATTTTTGTTTTAGTCTGGCAGCGAGTAGCTCAGTACATAATAAACAGCTGAACTCATTGCCTCTGCGATGATTACATTATTGTTCACAAGCCCACAGAATAAAATGGATCTTTCACAGCCTTACTTGTACTTTTGATAGTTAACATATAAAGCATAATGCGCAAAAAACACCCTAAAAACAAACAAAATAAATATTAACCTATTGATTTTAAAGAATTATATATTTAACCCTTACTCTAAGCCCTTAACGCATTTGCACAAAGGGAAGAATAATTCTTTAAATAGTTCAAATATTAACTAAAATACAATGAGTCTCTATTAATAAGGCAACAACAATAGGTGAGAGTAGATGAGCAGCGATTCAACACCGCTAGACCAAAGCGCCTCCATCACTGACGATATTCCAAATATCGATATAGGGCACGCTTACGATCAACATTATGTTGATGCAGAAATACACTACGAGCATTTAGAGAAACTGGCAGATTTTTTTGGTCGTAACATGCCTGTCCATCATCATGATCGCTTTTATCAGATCCATGTCATTCTGAATGGGACTGTTCGTGTTCACTTAGATGAAACCAGCTATATCGTTAAGGGGCCCATGTTCTTTCTGACCCCACCTACCGTCCCACACGCATTCGTCACCGATAACAACGCTAAGGGACACGTAATAACGGCCAGACAACAGCTAGTTTGGGAATTACTTGGCAAAATGGTGCCGGCAGGCTGGACTAGCAATAGCTTTATTAATAGCCCCCTTTGCGTTGCTTTATCACCTCAAAAAGATCCAACAGCAGAACGTATGCTGCATCTACTCAGTTTAATGGCCGATGAGAATGACTATACGAGCCTAGAGCATAGGCTGGCATTGAAAGCGCTTCTGCAATTAGTATTAATTGATATCACCCGATTATCCGATCAAAAACAGCCACAACAAAAAACACGTAAGGAAGATGTCCGTATCTTTCATCGCTTCAATGAATTGATCGAAAGCCATTACCGAGACCACTTAACCCTAAGCCAATACTCAGACATCATTAGCGTTACCGAAGCACGCCTTAATGAAATCTGTCGTCGCTTAGCTGGCCTACCCTCTAAACGACTTATTATGGATCGCTTAATGCAAGAAGCTCGAAGGCTATTAACATTCTCAACCTCCCCGATTACTGAAATCAGCTATCAACTAGGCTTTAAAGACCCCGCTTACTTCGCCCGATTCTTTCGCAGAAATGCAGGCGTGACTGCAACCGAATATAGAGAAAATAAAAAATAATATTTATTTTCAATAAGTTAATTAAAAAAAAGCTAAGAAAAACCAACAATAGACAAACAAATAGATCATGAAAAGTACAAACAAAGCCATGAAAAATATATGTTAACTATGAATAGTACTTCTATAATTAGTTAACATATGAAGTTTCCGGCATACAAGACGCTTGGAAACTAGAATAATTACAATGATCTCGAACTATTAAAAGGTGACCTTCAATGTCTCAGACAGATTTCGATGCTAAAGATTTCCGCCGTGCGTTATCACAGTTCCCAACTGGCGTAACGGTTATTACCGCTCTGGATGCTGAAGGAAACCCGGTTGGTGTAACGGCAAGCAGTTTTAACTCAGTTTCGATGGATCCAACGCTCGTACTATGGAGCATTGATAAAGGTGCTCACAGCCTAAGCACTTTTGAAAATGCAGAACATTTTGCTGTTAACGTTTTAAATCGAGATCAAGTAAGCACATCAAATAACTTTGCCAGCCGCGGCGAAGACAAATTTGCTAACGCTGACTATTCTGCTGGTTTGGGTGGCGCGCCAATTTTAGATGACTACGCAGCACAGTTTGAATGTAAAACATGGGCAGTATACGAAGGCGGTGATCACTTAATTCTAGTGGGTGAAGTCATGGATTACCGCTATAACGACGGTGCAGAGCCCCTTGTTTTTGCTCGTGGTAGCTATGCGGTTTCCGCTCAACACCCTGAGATGGTTAAATCATCTGAAACCAATGAAAACAACGCTTGCGAAGGTGACTTCGTTAGCGATTACCTTCTTTATTTGCTACGCGAAACCTACCAACGTTTTAGCGCAGACCTCTATCCGAAATTAAAAAATGAGTGCGACGTAACACCTGAAGAGTGGCGTATTCTTGCTCGCATGATCAACTGTCCTGCGATTAAGATGAGTGAACTAGCAGGTATGGTCATGCAGCCTAATGTAGCCTTGCGCGAAACAGCAGATTGGATGGCTGATAAAGGGCTCGTAGAGTATCAAGACACTGACACTCTTAAAATCACGTCTAAAGGTGCCGACGTAGGTGCTAAAATGCAAGCATTAGCGCTTGCTGAAGAAGCTAATCTATTAGGCCAGCTATCAGACGACCAGTCAGAACAACTTAAAGCCAGCCTAAAATCTCTTATGGAAAAGCTAGGCTAAGCCCTGATTACACTGAGGAATCGAACAGCACTCAACTTTACTCAGTTACTTAACAAAGTAGCTGAGTAAACGCTTCCCCTTTTAAACTGCTTCAATGATGCAGTACCCCGCCAGCTCCTATGCTTCTTGCTGGCGTTCCTAGGACACACTTATGGGACAATTATTTAAACGAACTTAGTGTGTCCATTTTTTAAACCTTATCAACCCACCTGCTACTCAAGCCCTTCAGCTCTTCGTCCCATCATAATGACAATAAAACTAAGCACTTGATCACGGTGTTGATTAAACCCTTTGCAATAAATCTTTAAAATGCCTCGATCAGGCTTTGAACGAGAGGGAGTAATCGAATGCACTTCTAGTTCAGTAGTGATGGTATCACCCGGCCTTACAGGTGCGAGAAAGCGAACTTCATCAAGCCCTGGCCCCCCCATACTAACCGTCTCAAAAATACGCGTTTGAATCATCATACGAAAACAAAGTGACATGGTCTGAAAGCCACTCGCGATGACGCCGCCATAAGGACTTTCAGCCCCAGCTTGCGCATCAATATGAAAAGGTTGTGGATCATAAGTTAAGGCATAGTCTAAGATCTGTCCCTCACTCAATGTATATCCTGGCGCCTTAAAGACCTCTCCAACGGTAAAATCATCTAAATAGCGGTCCATATAAAACTCCAAATCACAAAATCACATTACTTTTCTAAAAAGCACTTATCTAAGACATCGCTCAAGACCACAAAACAGCTAACTACAAGGTTGCTGTGCCGCCCATCTAGTAATTAGAAAAGCGATCCCAGGCAATACGATAAAGCCCAATATCAATGGGATCAACGTATTATTAAACGCCTGCCCCACAATCATTCCTAAAGAAACCGCTATTAAGGTTGAAACCACACCGACAAAACTCGAAGCCAGACCTGCGATATGTCCAAAAGGCTCCATAGAGAGAGCGTTCAAATTACCAAACAACAACCCAATCCCCATCAACAAAACCATAAAATAGCCCATTACAAACCACAAAGGGGGTACGACCCCAAGCCAAAAACAGGAGATCAAAGCAGATAAAGATAACAGCGATGTACCAGCTTGAGCCCCCATCACTAGGGGCTTCATACCAAACCGTGTCACCAACTTTGAATTAAGGAAGTTCGACGCCCCAATACCTGCGGCAAGCACCGCAAAATAAAAGGGGAATGCAGTTCCAAGCTGATAGAGTTCTTGTAGAACTTGCTGAACAGTACTTAAAAAACCAAGGAAAGCCCCAAAAACTAAACCAAGAGAAATAACATAAGCCATCGATTTTTTGTTTGCGACGACTTCCTTAGAGCTATTGATAAGTGCTTTGATGGTGAACTGATTTCGTTGTGATGCGGGCAATGTTTCAGGCAAACGAAACCCAAACCAAAACAGAATAAAGAGAGCCATGAGCAACAAAAACGCAAAAATGGCCCTCCAGCCTGATATCAGCAGTATTCCTTGCCCAATAATTGGCGCGATCACTGGCACTAAAATAAAGACTGTCATTATTAATGACATCACCCGTGCCATCTGAGGCCCTTTATGCTTATCGCGGACAATAGCAATTGTCACAATCCGGGGACCGGCCGCACCTAACCCTTGAAAAAGACGACCGAGTAACATCATCTCTAAGCTGGTAGCAAAAAGACAAATTAAGGTCCCAATAATAAATATCGAAAACCCGAGATAGATAGAAGGCTTACGACCTACAACATCGGACAGAGGGCCATATAAAATCTGCCCAACCGCAACCCCCAAAAACACAGTTGTGATAATCAACTGTGTATCATTGGCTCGCTCAACATTTAGATCTGTACCTATATTAGCTAGTGCAGGCAACATAAGATCGATGGCCATCGCAACAAAACAAGTAACGAAAGCCATCATTGCCACAAACTCAGTGAAACCTATCCCTGATTTTGTCTGATGATCACTCATAAATTATCTCCTCCGCTATTCAATAGCAGGTTAGAGCTAAAAACATGGTTACCAGCACTGTTCATTAATTTTCCTAAGTTTGATTATTAATAATTGAGCGCAGACTGGACTTTAACAGTTCAGACTGCTCGTGAGACAAAGCTGACATCGCTTCAGCCTCATGAGATTTTGCTAGCGTTAGCAGCTGCTCAGCAAGTGCAACACCGTCTTGAGTGAGTGAAACCTCGTTGTTCTTTACATTCAATAATGCTTTATTTTCCATCCACTCAACCGTTTCTCTTAAAGCCTCCAAAGGCTGCATAACAAGGGGGGCTAGCGTTTCAAAATCAATCTCTGCACGATCTGCCAAAATAGCCAATACTCGCCATTCTTCCGGGGTAACGCCACCAACCTGATGCAGTTTTGGATACAACTCTTGGCTATAGCGGTTATAAGTTTCACGCAGGAGATAAAGCAAATAGTCTCCGACAAATTCTCCCCTATCGCTACACTCACTTGGCTTAGAGATCGCAGGATGTGTTGACGAAACCGCATAACTCCCCCGGGCGAAAACCAATGGTTCTGCAGCGTTTTTATAGCGGTAATCCTGCACTTCGCCCACGAGAATCAGATGATCGCCGCCATCGTAGACTGCCCATGTTTTACATTCAAACTGAGCAGCATAATCATCAAGGACAGGTAAGCCACCTAAACCAAGAGAGTAGGCCGCATTAGCGAATTTATCTTCGCCTCGGCTCGCAAAATTATTTGACGTGCCCACTTGATCACGACTTAAGACATTGACCACAAAGTACTCTGCATTCTCAAACGCATTTAAACTATGCGCGCCTTTATCAATACTCCAAAGTACGAGTGCTGGATCTATTGAAACAGAATTGAAGCTACCGGCGGTGACACCTATAGGTTCCCCTCTATCATCAACGGTTGTGATAACGGTAACCCCTGTAGGAAACTGCGATAACGCGCGCCTAAAATCCTTAACATCGAAACTAGTATCATTCATTTTAACACCTATTTAATCAAGTTTACTGACATTACTCTGTTTTTTAGGCGCAACGATCAGACACAACAATCCCGCATCAGTTTTTCGACTAATGAGCAGAGTTTCTAGCTAGTTATATTTATACCGGCACATGACTATTTTGACCGGAATGAGTTGGCCTGCTTCAGTCTTCAGGCAAAGGTACAATAAGAACCGGTCTATTCGTCAGCTGCATAACGCTTTGAGCAGTTGAACCGACAAAGAATCGACCTAAGGCAGAATGGGTTCTAGTTCTTGTCCCCATAATGATCATATCGGCTTTAATCTCGTCAGCTACCTTAATAATCGTTTCAGCAGCGGGCCCTTCCTCAACACGCGTGATCGGTTCATGCTGCAATGGAATCTTGTCTTTCAAGTCCTTTTGCTTAAAAGCATCAAGGCGCGACTGCATCAAGTATTTAATCTTTTCAATACCTTGCGCCCTCATCTGTTCGACAGCCCCTTCTTCCATAAAACTATCCAGCATTGTTTCGGTGGTGCTATTAGCCGGCTCTACGATATTAAGAAAGACAAGACGCGCATTGTGGCGATAAGCTTCTTTCGCAGCCATTAAAAAAGCAGATCGGGAGCTCTCACCTAAATCAGACGCGTATAGAATTGTATCTATCTCAGGGATCATTGATTAAATCCTCATGGGTAAAAGTATTTCAACATAAGCATGTAAAAAAGAGCCCCTCGAAACACAAGCTTACGGGGGCTAAGCGCTTGCTATTGAATTAGCCCACCATACTCGGCAAGGCCAGTGAAATAGCCGGAATGGTTGCGATTAAAACCAAACGAATAATATCGGCGATCCAAAAAGGTGTTACACCTTTAAAAATGGTACTTAATTTCACATCTGGAAGAACCGTCTTAAGCACGAAAACGTTTAACCCGACAGGTGGCGTTATCAAACTTATTTCCGTCACTACAACCACAAGAATCCCAAACCAAACGAGATCCATCCCCATGGCTTGAATCAAGGGATAAAAAACAGGCACCGTTAGTAGAATCATAGACATACTTTCTAAGACACAACCTAAGACCACATAAATAGCGATAATCGCCAAAATGACCCATACAGGGCTTAAATCCAGGCCCAGCACCATATCCCGCAACGAATCAGGCAATCCAGCTAGATTAATGAAGTTGGAAAACAGTACCGCGCCAATCACTAGGAAGAACAACATCGCCGTAGTGCGAACCGAACTCACCAAGGTATGAGTTAAGCTTTTGAAGGTTAATTTACGACGCAGCAATGCAATAAAGAACGCACCAGATGCGCCAATACCAGCGGCCTCCGTTGGAGTGAATACACCACTATAGATGCCACCCATCACCACTATAAACAGTAAACAGATTGTCCAAACATGCTTAAAAGCGCTTAAACGCTCAGCCCAACTCGATTTTTCAACCGCAGGGCCTGATTCTGGCTTCAGATGAACAGTTGCTGATACCGCTGCCATGTAAAGTACTATTCCTAAAAAGCCAGGCAGCAGTCCTGCAATAAACAACATACCTATATCGGTCTCAGTCATAATCCCGTATATAACGAGAATCACACTAGGCGGAATAAGAATGCCCAATGTCCCTCCTGCTGCAATTGAGCCACTCGCCAAACCATCAGAATAGTTATATTTCCTCATTGATGGCATAGCCACTTTAGACATTGTTGCCGCGGTGGCCATG